>Ga0302154_10000424_pt1 | contig 39820 bp, 33 predicted proteins | sample I_Bog_N2_3_FD_193507 | JGI IMG/M metagenome (GOLD analysis project Ga0302154, IMG submission 193507) | Peat permafrost microbial communities from Stordalen Mire near Abisko, Sweden - I_Bog_N2_3 | ecosystem: Environmental > Terrestrial > Soil > Wetlands > Peat | place: Sweden: Abisko, Stordalen... | reverse complement strand
AGCTGATGCATGCTGAGGTTGCCGGTGTCGATGTTGAGCAGCGACAGCGCGTATCTGCCGCGCAACGCCAGCCGCACGGCATGGGCGAAGGCGATCCTGCCGTCGTCGCTATAGTCGGTGGGATGCACCAGGGTCGGCCGCTCTGCGCTCAAGGCGGGGGTCTTTCACGGTTTCGAGGTTTCCGTCACCTTGAACGCCGGCCCTGGCGCGAAGCTGACGCAGCCGCCCGTCATCGACGCGCCACGCCTTCCCCGTTATATAGCGGCTCGCGGCAGACGGGACGCAAGGCATGACACACCACCACGATCATCTGTTCCTCGGCGAAAAGCATGCCCAGAGCGAGCGCAACGTCTGGGCGGTCATCGCGCTCACCGTGGCGATGATGGTCGTCGAGATCGCGGGCGGGGCGATGTTCGGCTCGATCGCGCTGATCGCCGACGGCTTCCACATGAGCACGCACGCGGGCGCACTGCTGCTCGCCGCCTTCGCCTACATGCTCGCCCGTCGCCACTCCTCCGATCCGGCCTTCACATTTGGCGCCGGCAAGTTCGGCGATCTCGCGGGCTATTCCAGCGCGCTGATCCTCGCCGTGATCGCGATCGGCATCGGCTACGAATCGGCGGCGCGTCTCATCGCGCCCAAGCCGATTTCCTTTGCCGAGGCGATCCCGATCGCCGCGCTCGGCCTCGCCGTCAATGTCGCCAGCGCCTGGCTGCTCAGCCGCGGGGGTCATGATCATCACCATCACGGGGGTCATCATCATCATCATCATCATGGCGCCGAGGTCCGGCGGCTCGAAATCGGCGAAGCGGCTTACCGACTCGAAATCCACGAGGACGGCGCGCCGCCCCGCTTCCGCGTCACGGCCTTGGGGCCGCGGCCGCTCAGCGGAGAGGTCGTGGTCGAGACAATCCGCGACGGCGGCGCGCGGCAGACCTTTCCGTTTTCCAATCGGGGCCGCTACTTCGAATCGCGGGACGAAATCCCCGAGCCGCACGAATTCGCCGCCCTTTTGCGCGTCAACGGCGCCGCCGCCGAATGCGAGTTCGCGGAGGCGCATGGCGGTGAAGCGATGCACGCCGACCACAACATGCGGGCCGCGCTGCTGCATGTGCTCGCCGACGCCGCGGTCTCGGTGTTCGTCATCGTCGGCCTGACGCTGGCGAAATTGTTTGGCTGGTTGTGGATGGACCCGCTCGCCGGCCTCGCCGGCGCCTGCGTCATCGCCAGCTGGTCCTACCAACTGATCCGCGACACGGCGCGGGTGCTGCTCGACATGAACCCCGATCCGAGCCTGTCGGACAAGCTGCGCTCGACGATCGAGCGCGAAGGCGACGAACTTGCCGACCTCCACCTTTGGCGCCTCGGGCCGGGACACCTCGGGGCGATCCTGATGGTGGTGACTTCGAGCGGACGCGAGGCCGACCATTACCGCGCTTTGGCGCATTCCCTTTCGCCGTTCTCGCATCTGACGATCGAGATCGCGCGCCGCCCGGCGCAAGCCGGCGGCGGATTGCGGAATGTCGCCTGAGCCCAGGGGCGTCGGACTGGGCGAGGCGGCCCGCGTCTGGGCGCGCGTCGCTGCGCTGAGCTTCGGCGGCCCCGCGGCGCAGATCGGCGTCATGCACCGCATTCTCGTCGAGGAACGCCGCTGGATTTCGGACAGCCGGTTTCAGCACGCGCTGAATTTCTGCATGCTGCTTCCGGGCCCGGAGGCGATGCAACTCGCCACTTACGTCGGCTGGCTGCTGAATGGGCCGATCGGCGGGCTGATCGCCGGCGGGCTGTTCATCGCGCCCGGAATCGTCGCCATTCTGTCCCTGAGTTGCGTCTATGCCGGGTTCGGCCAGATCGGCGCCGTCGCGGCATTGTTTTTTGGCCTGAAGGCTGCGGTGCTGGCGATCGTACTGGAGGCGATCCAGCGCCTTTCGCGCCGCGCGTTGCGCAACGGCCCGTTGCGCGCCCTGGCGGCGGCGGCCTTCGTCGCCATCTATTTGTTCGCCGCGCCGTTTCCGCTCATCGTGATCGCCGCCGGCCTGATCGGTTTTTTCGCCGCCCGGGCCGGCGTTCCCGCCTTTCTGGCGGAGAAGCCGCGCGGGGACGAAGCCGCCAGCCTGATAGGCGATTCCGATTTCGTCCGCGGGAGCGAGACGTCGGCTCGGGCGTTGCCGGCAGCGGGGATCGCGCTGGTCGCCTGGGGCCTGCCGGTTGTGGCGCTGCTCGTGGTGTTGGGGCCGGACAGCGTCTACAGCCGCATCGCGCTGTTCTTCTCGCAGACCGCTGTCGTCACTTTCGGCGGCGCCTATGCCGCGCTCGCCTATGTCGCGCAGCAGGCGGTGGAGCATTACGGCTGGCTCCGGCCCGGCGAGATGCTCGACGGGCTCGGCATGGCGGAAACGACGCCGGGGCCGCTGATCATGGTGTTGCAGTTCGTCGGCTTCATGGCCGCGTTCCGCGCGCCGGGCTTGCTGCCGCCATATCTGGGCGGGGCTTTGGGCGGGCTGATCGCCACCTGGACGACCTTCGCGCCGTGCTTCGTCTGGATTTTTCTCGGCGCGCCCCATGTCGAGCGGCTGCGCGGCGTGCGCCCTTTATCGGGAGCGCTGGCGGCGGTCGGCGCGGCGGTGGTCGGCGTGATCCTCAATCTCGCGGTCTGGTTCGCCGTGCACGCGATGTTTTCGCGCGCCTATCCGGTGCGGGCCTTCGGCCTCGCCTTCGACGCGCCGGTTCCGTCGAGCGCCAACCCAGCGGCGATCCTGTTGACGGCGCTCGGAATCGTCGCGGTGTTCCGCTTTCATGCGGGCATGGCGAAGACCTTCTTGGGTTGCGCCGCGGCGGGGGCGTTGCTGTGGAGTTTGGGGCTGGCGGAGTGAGGAGCGCCCTTCACGCCGTCTCCTCCAGAAACGCCTCCAGCCGATCCATCGCGGCCTCCAGATTTTCCGCGCTCTTGGCGTAGCACAACCGGATCAGCGTCTCGGCGCCGGGGCCGAAGGCGATGCCCGGCGCAAGGCCGACGCCGGCGCGCTGCACCAGATTCTTGCAGAAGGCGAGCGTGTCGGTGACGCCTTCGACTTCGAACATCGAATAGAACGAGCCGTTGCTAGCGACTTCCCGCACCCGCTTCATCCGCGCCAGACGTCGCGAGACGATTTCGCGCCCCGTCCGGCAGCGGGCGACGAATTCGGCGACGAAGGCCTCGCCCTCGTCGAGCGCGGCGATCGCGCCAAATTGCAGGAACGCCTGCGCGCCCGAGGTGTTGAACTGGATGAGTTTTTCCGCCGTCGGCATGAAATAGTCGGGAAAAACCATCCAGCCGAGCCGCCAGCCGGTCATCGCCCAGCTTTTCGAAAACGAATTGACGACGAACACGTTGTCGTCCGCGTGCGCCAGTTCGAGGAAGGAAAAGGCGACCGGCGCGTCGTAGAGGATGCGGTGATAGACTTCGTCGCTGAACAGCGCGATGCCGCGTGATCGCGTCAACGCCAGCAAATGTTCGGCCTCGCTGCGCGTGATCGCCCAGCCGGTCGGATTGGCGGGGCTGGCGAGATAGAGCATTTTTACGCCGGGCGCGCAGGCGGCGTCCACAGCGTCGAGGTCCAACGACCAACCTTGGTTGGAGCGGCGCAGCGGAACCTCCGTCACTTCGGCGCCGTTGATCGTCATCGCGCGCACCACATTGGGCCAGCAAGGGGTGATCGCCACCGCCTTGGAGCCGGCGCCGAGCAAAGCCTGACAGAGGATCTCCACCGCGTTCATGCCGGCGCTGGTGACCGCGATCCTGTCGTCAGCGATGTCGCCGCCATAGAGCCGCTTCAGATAACGCGCGATGGCCGCCCTGAGTTCGGGAATGCCGCGATTGTGGGTATAGAACGTGTGACCCGCGCGCAGGGCGGCGATTGCCGGTTCGCAGATGAAGGCCGGCGTCGGGACGTCGGGCTCGCCGGCCCACAGCGCGATGATTCCCGGCCTGTCGATGCCGGACCGCCACACTTCAAGGATCGGCGAATCTTCCATGGCGTCGATTTCGGGTCGGACGAGATTCATGCGCGGGTTCCTGAGGAGCGCCCGCCGGGCAAGATTGACCCGGCTTGCGAAACGCATACTGTATAGCCAACGAGGAACGCCAGTCCGAAGGGCAAAACGAGCGCCGTATGAAATGAGCCTGCGCCTCCATCCGCTCAAAGGCCCGAATCGATTCAAGCTCGGCGTGTTCTCGGCGAACGCCGACGGCGGTCTGGCGATCACCCGCGCGCCGGAGCGTTGGCGCGCGAGTTGGCCGGACAATCTCGCCGTCGCCGGACTCGCCGACCGCGCCGGCCTGGACTTTTTGCTGCCGATCGCGCGCTGGAGCGGCTTTGGCGGTTTTACGCGGGCGCGGGAACATTCGTTCGAGACGTTCGCCTGGGCGGCGGCGCTTGCGGCGGCGACACGCGACATTGCGTTATTCATGACGGTGCATGTCCCGCTCGTGCACCCGCTCTATGCCGCCAAGGCGCTGGCGACGGTCGATCACATCAGCGGCGGCCGGGCCGGGCTCAACATCGTCTGCGGCTGGAATCCTCAGGAATTCGCGATGTTCGGCGTCCCGCTCGTCGAGCGCGGCTACGATCAGGCGCGCGAGTGGTTGACCATCATCGAGCGCGCCTACGCGGCCGAGTCGCCGTTCGATTTCGACGGCGAATATTATCAGCTTAAAGGCGTCGTCAGCCGACCGGCGAGCCTGCAAGCGCCGCGACCGGTGACGATGAACGCCGCTTTCGGCGAGCCCGGGCGCGCGTTCGCCGCGGCGCGGTGCGATTATTTGTTCTCGACCTTTTCGAAGCTCGAGGACGGGCGCCGGCATGTCGAGGATATGCGCGAGCGCGGCGCAGGCAACGGCCGCGACGTCGGCGTCTACACCGTCTGCCATGTCGTCTGCCGCGAGACCGATTCCGAGGCCGAGGCCTATTATGAGCGCTACGCCGTCGAACTCGCCGACGACGCCGCGGTCGACAGCCACATGCGCGGCAAACAGACGCATTCGCATTCGCATGACGACGAGGCCTATCGTCTTTATCGCAAGCGATTCGCCGGCGGCGCGGGGACCTATCCGTTGATCGGCTCTCCGCGAAGAATCGTCGGGCAACTCGTCGCGATCGCCAATCAAGGCTACGCCGGCGCGGCGCTGAGTTTCGTTAACTACGCCGACGAACTGCCGTTTTTCGTCGAGCGCGTACTGCCGCTGATGCGCGAAGCGGGCTTGCGGCAATGAACGCGCCGGTATGCGTCAAACAGCGGCTGGCGAGCGGCGAGAGTCTCGGCGCGATTTGGCTGAGCCTGGGCAGCGCGGCGATCGCCGAATTCGCCGCCGCCGCCGCGCCCGATCTGATCGTCATCGACCGGCAACACGGCCTCTGGGATCGCGGCTCGCTGGAGGCGGCCATCGGACTCGCTCGGAAAACTTCGGTGCTGGTGCGGCTCGCCGATCATGCCCCCACCTCGATCTCCGAAGCGCTGGACGCTGGCGCGGAAGGCGTGATCGCGCCGCTGGTGGAAAGCGCCGGGCAGGCGCGCGCCATTGTTGTCGCCGCGCGCTTTCCCCCCGACGGCGCGCGCTCCGGCGGCGGCGTGCGGCCGCTGAAGGATTTCGCCGCCTATGTCGAGCGCGCGCGGCGAGACACTATAGTCGGCGCGATGATCGAAACGCGCGCCGGAGTCGAGCGGGCCAGAGAAATCGCCGAGGTCGAGGGCGTTGATTTCGTCTTTATCGGTACGGGCGATCTTTCGCTGTCGCTCGGCGAATTCCCGACGCCAGGACGCAGACATGCCGCGGCGCTGATCAAAATCCTCGCGGCGTGCCAGCAGGCGCAAAAACCTTGCGGCGCCTTTACCGGCTCGGCCGAGGCGGCCGCGCGGCGCAGCGCCGAGGGCTTCGCGCTGGTGACCGTCGCCAGCGACGTCGATCTGCTGCGCGAAGGGTTTTCCGCGGCGACGCAGGGTTTCGCGCAAGCGTTCAAACAAACAAGAGAGCTTCCGACATCATGAACCCAACCCGGGCCAACGCCTTTCCTGTCGAAGAATTGCGCGAGCAGTTTCCCGCGCTGCGCCGCCATCCCGGCTTTCTGTTCCTGGAGAATGCGGGCGGTTCGCAGGTTCCGCAGGCCGTCATCGACGCCGTCAGCGAACATCTCACCGACTTCAACGTCCAGCGCATGGCGAAATATCAGCACAGCCAGGGCGTCGACCGTAAGCTGAACGAGGCCCGCGAAAGCGTCGCGATTCTGGTCAACGCCTATCGTTCCGAGGAAGTCTGCTTCGGCCTCAACGCCACCTCGTTCATCCGGCTCGTCAGCCTCGGCATATCCAAGGATTTGCGCCGGCGCGACGAAATCGTCGTCACCGACATGGATCATGACGCCAACATCTCGACCTGGACGGCGCTGGAGGAATATAGCGCCAAGATCCTGTGGTGGCGGATGAGGGAAGACGGCCGCCTGCATGTCGAGGATCTGATTCCGTTGCTCGGCGAGCGCTCGCGGCTGGTCGCCTGCACCGCGACGGCGCATTCGATCGGCACGATGGTTGATGTGGCTGGCGTGGGCGCGGCGGCGAAGGCGGCGGGGGCGGAGTTGTTCGTCGATGCCGTGCATTACGGCCCGCACGGGTTGATCGACGTCCAGGCCTGGAACTGCGACTATCTCGTCTGTTCCGGCTACAAGAATTTTTCCCCGCACATGGGGTTTCTCTGGGGGCGCTATGACGCGCTGGTGGCGCTGTCGACGTTCCGCGAGGATTTCATTCCCAACGTGCCGCCTTACAAGATCGAGGTCGGCACTTTTCCTTATGAGAACGTCGCCGGGATGAACGCCGCGGTCCTCTATCTGGAATCGATCGGTCGTCGTTATGTGGGTCCCGACGCGCCGCGCCGCGCCGCGCTTGCGGCGGCGATGGGCGCAATCCGCGATTATGAGCAAACGCTCTCGGTCGCCATGTTGGGCGCGCTGAAGCGGCTGGGTGCGAAGATCCACGGCATTGCCGACGAGCGCGAAGCAGCGGGCCGCGCGCCGACGATCTGTTTCTCGTTGCCGTCCATGAATCCGCAGGATTTCGCTGCCGCGATGGGGCAGGCCGGCGTCGGCTTGCGCGACGGTCATCTGTTCGCGCCGCGGCTGATGCATCGGCTCGGCTTGGCGATGGAGACCGGCGCGATCCGGGTGTCGATGGTGCATTACAACACGGCCGACGAGATCGAACGCTTCGAAGCGATCGCGCGCAGCGTGATTGATGGTCAGTCAGGGACCGACTGATGCCGGCGCGCCGCCCGCCGCGCGGGGCGGCGCTTCGGAGACAAAAGCGCGCGGAAACAGGCCGGGCCGCGGCCGTCGCGGCAAGAACACTGGGGTAGGAGTTCCTTCATGCAACGTCGTTTGTTTCTCTGTCTCGCCGCTGCGAGTTTGATGTTGTCGATATCGGTAGCGCGCGCCGAGGGCGTGCTGAATGTCGGCGCCTATCCGACCAACCCGCCCTTCGAGACCAAACTCGGCGACGGCTCGTTCGAGGGGTTTGAAGTCGACGTCGTCAACGCCGCCGCCAAGCGCATCGGGATGACGACCAACATCGCCGATTACGGCTTTCAGGCGTTGTTCGCCGCCGTCGCCTCGAAGCGCATCGACGTCGCGATCTCCACCATTACCATCACGCCGGATCGCCTGAAATCGGTTTCCTTCACGCAGCCCTATTACGATTCCGACATGGGCGTCGCCGCCAAGGTCGAGAGCCCGATCCGGGCGATCGCCGATCTCAAGGGCAAGATCATCGGCTATCTCTCCGGCTCGACCGGCGAGAAATGGGTGAAGGACAATCAGGCCGCCGACAGCTTTGCAGACACCAAGGGCTACAAGAGCCAGCAGGATCTTTTGCTCGATCTCAACGCCGGCCGAGTCGACGCCGTGGTCAGCGACATTCCCGGCATGCAATACGCGTTCCGGAGCATGCCCGACCTCGCCGTCAAGGATCGCATCAAGACCGGCGAGCAATATGGCCTGATGATGGGCAAGGACGATCCGAATTTGCAGAAACTCAGCGACGCCATCGGCGCGATGAAGGCCGACGGCACGCTGGCGGCGATCCACAAGAAGTGGTTCGGCGCCGACGCGGCCGCTGGGTCGTCGACGCTGACGGCGGCGCCGATTCCCAAGTGAAGACCAACTGAAACAGGGGGGCGGCGCGGCCGTCCCCTATTACGCGCGGTCGGTCGGGTGGAAGCCGGATGTCGCTGGTTCAAACGTTCTTCAATTCCGGCGTGATGCTCGACTCGCTGCCGGCGCTGCTGCGGGGCCTGCGCAACACTTTGCTGCTCGGAATCCTCAGCATCATTTTCGGCGCGCTGCTCGGTCTGGTCGCGGCGCTCATTCGGCTCTACGCGTTCCGAATTCTGCAATGGATCGCGGTGTTCTACATCGACGTGTTCCGCGCCACGCCGATGCTCGTCATTCTCATCCTCATCTATTACGCGTTGCCGTTTCTCGGCATCCGCTTCTCGTCCTGGACATCGGCCGTGCTGGCGTTCTCGCTGGTGATGGGCGCCTATTCGGCGGAGGTTTATCGCGCCGGCATCGAGGGCGTGCCGCGTGGGCAATTCGAGGCGGCGGCAGCGCTGGGGCTGCCCTTCCTGATCACCTTGCGGCGCGTGATCCTGCCGCAGGCATTTCGCGCCATCGTGCCGCCGATGACCGGCAATTGCGTCTCGATGATCAAGGACACGTCGCTCGCCTCGACTGTGGCGCTGCCGGAACTGTTGAACGAGGCCACCAATTCCCAGGCGCTCTACGCCAATCCGTCGCCGCTGATCATGGCGGCGGTGATCTATATCGCGTTCCTGTGGCCGCTGGTGCGGCTCGTCAACATTCTCGAGCGACGCATGGGGGCGGGGAAGGCGCGCTGAGCGCGCACTCGCCCGGGTTTGACAATCACGGATCAGCCTTGCAGCGCGCTCCACATGGCGATGTCGCGCTCCGCCGTCCAGATGCGCGGCGTGTCGATGCCGAGCGCCTCGTCATAGGCGCGGGCGACGTTGAACGGCAGGCAGTGCTCGTAGATCGCGTAAGCCGCGAATTTGGGGTCGCAGGCGGCGCGGCAGGCGTCCCAGGCCTCCTTCAGCGAGCCGCCGCCCTGGGCGATGCGCGCCACCGGCCGATAGGTCGACGCAACGAAATCGATCGTGTTGTCGAGCGCCGCCTTGACCCGAGCCTTGCCGACGAGCGCGTCGCCGCGCCCCGGCGCGATGGCGTCGACGTCGAAGGCGCGGATCGCGTCGATGGTCGCCGGCCAGTCGCCGAAGTGACCGTCGCCGCAATAGCAGGCCGAGTGATATTCGATGATGTCGCCGGTGAACATCACGTTTGCATCGGGCACGAAGGCGACGATGTCGCCCGCCGTATGGGCGCGGCCCAGAAAACGCAGATCGACGCGGCGCCTGCCGAGATGGAAGATGGCGCGATCGTGGAAGGTGAGGGTCGGCCAGGTCAGGCCGGGGATGCTCTCGTGGCCCTGGAACAGCCGCGGAAAGCGCTGGAACTCGCTGTCCCAATCCTCCTGGCCGCGTTCGGCGACCATCGCGCGCGCCTTTTCCGACATGATGACTTCGGAAGCGCCATAGGCCGAGGCGCCGAGCACGCGCACCGCGTGGTAATGCGAAAGCACGACATATTTGATCGGCTTGTCGGTGACGCCGCGGATGTTCTCGATCACCTTGGCGGCGAGCCGCGGCGTCGCCTGCGCGTCGACGATCATCACGCTGGCGTCGCCGATGATGACGCCGGTGTTCGGGTCGCCCTCGGCGGTGAAAGCCCAGAGATCGCGGCCGACCTCGGTGAAGGAGATTTTCTTGTCCGCGAGGTCGCCCTGCGAGGCGAAGGCCTTGGGTTTTGCGTCGGTCATGTTTTCACTCGGCGTCGGGCTGGGTTTCGGGGGCGGCGGCGGCGAACGCCGGCAGGGCGCGGGCGTTTTCGTCGACACGGACGAGGGTCGGGTAGGGGGTCAGGTCGAGCGCGAAGCGGCGCGCGTTGTAGACCTGGGGGACCAAACAGATATCGGCGAGACTCACGGAGTCGCCGGCGGCGAAGCGCCCGGCGGTCGCGGCAAGACGCGCTTCGATGGCGGCGAAGCCTAGGCCGATCCAATGGCGGTTCCACGCCGCTCGCCCCGCTTCGTCCATGCCGTAGTCGGCGTTGAGTTTGGCGAGTACGCGCAAATTGCCGATCGGGTGGATGTCGGCGGCGATCGTCAACGCGATCTCGCGGATCGTCGCCCGCTGCCGGGCGTCGCCGGGCAGCAGCGGCGGCTCGGGATGGGTCTCGTCGAGATATTCGAGGATCGCCAGCGACTGGCCGAGGGTAAAATCGCCCTCCCGCCAGACGGGGACCAGCCCCAGCGGATTGCGGGCGAGATGCTCGGGGGAGCGTTGTTCGCCCTTGCGCAAGTGCACGAACGCCTGCTCGGGGGCGAGCCCTTTGAGGTAGACGCCGATGCGGACGCGGTACGCGGCCGACGAGCGCCAGTAGCCGTAAAGAGTCGCGGTCATTTCGCGCCCCAATCCGGCGGCGAGGGCGACGGCCAGATTTCGCCGACGCATTCGCCGAAGCCGATGCGGTAGGTTGCGCCCTGCGCCCAACCGGTCAAGGTCATCGTGTCGCCGTCCTCGAGGAACGCACGCTTTTCGCCGGTGTCGAGCGTCAGCGGCTCCTTGCCGCCCCAGGTGATTTCGATCAGCGAACCGCAACTGTCGCGGGTGACGCCGGAAATTGTTCCGGAGCCGAGGAGATCGCCGCAATCCATCTTGCAGCCGCCGATCGCGTGATGCGCGAGTTGCTGCGCCGCGGAATAGTACAATTGGTTGCTATTGGTGCGCGAGATCGTGGTCGCGCGGGCCGCGCCCCTGGGCTGCATCTTCACCTCAAGCGCGATTTCGTAGAGCAGCGGCCGTGGTTCTTGCAGATAAGGCAGCAACGGCCGCTCGCGTGGTGGCGTCGAGACGCGGAACGGCTCCAGCGCCGCCTTGGTGACCACCCAGGGGCTGATCGTCGTGGCGAACACCTTGGCCTGAAAGGGCCCGAGCGGCTGATATTCCCAGCCCTGAATGTCGCGCGCCGACCAATCGTTGAGCAGCACGTAGCCGAAGATCATTTCGTCGGCTTCCGCCACCGTCAGCGGCTTGCCCATGGTTGACGGCAGGCCGACGACCGCGCCGAGTTCCAGTTCGATGTCGAGCCGCCGGCAGGGGCCGAAGACCGGCAGATCCACGCCCGCGGGCTTCATCTGCCCGAGCGGCCGCACAACGGGCGCGCCGCTGACGACGACCGTGGAAGCGCGGCCATTGTAGCCGATCGGTATCGAAAACCAGTTCGGCGGCAGCGCGTTCTCCGCGCCGCGAAGCATAGTGCCGACGTTGGAAGCGTGGTTCCTCCCCGCATAGAAGTCGGTATAGCCGGCGACCCGGAACGGCAGGCGCAACTCGACTTCCGCAATCGGCGCCAGCCCGCCCGCCCGCATGGCGGCGCTGTCGCTCAGCGCGGGGTCGCCGCCCTCGCGCAGCAGTTCGGTCAGGCGCGCGCGAACTTCCGCCCACAGTGCCGGGCCTTTCGCCATGAATTCGTTGAGGGCCGGCGCGGAGAACGCGCCGCCGGCCGCGATCAGCCCCGCCGCCTCGAGCGCGGCGAGATCGACGACGGAATCGCCGATGGCGACGCCGCAGCGCGGCGCCTCGCCGTGGCGCGCGAACACGCCATAGGGCAGGTTCTGGATCGGGAAAGGACTGTCGGGCGCGTTGGCGCTGGCGATCCAACTTTTGATGTGCGTCGTCTCCACGATCTTCATCCCTTCAAACCGGGTTCGCCGTCGAATAATTTGTTCAAACCCTTCCAGCAATCCGGATAGTCGTCCTGGAGCGTGGCCAGCGACGCGGCGTAGGCGGTGAGTTGCTGCGGAAAACGCGTCTCCCACATGAAGGCCATGGTGTTGGTGAGCTTCACCGGCTTCAGATCGGTTCCGCTCGCCTTGTCGAAGGCGGTTTTGTCGGGTCCGTGCGGCAGCATCATGTTGTGCAGCGAGAAGCCGCCGGGGACGAAACCCTGTTCCTTCGCGTCGTACTGGCCATAGAGCAATCCCATGAACTCGCTCATGATGTTCATGTGATACCACGGCGGCCGGAAGGAATGTTCGGCGACCAGCCAGCGCTCGGGGAAGATGACGAAATCGATGTTGGCGGTGCCCGCTTCGCCCGAGGGCGCGGTCAGCACGGTGAAGATCGACGGATCGGGATGATCGAACAGGATCGCGCCGACCGGCGAGAAGGTTCTGAGATCGTATTTGTACGGCGCGTAATTGCCGTGCCAGGCGACGACGTCGAGCGGCGAGTGATCGATTTCCGTGACATGGAATTGCCCGCACCATTTGACGAACACGCGGCAAGGTTTTTCCTTCTCCTCATAGGCAGCCACCGGCGTCTTGAAGTCGCGGGAATTGGCGAGGCAATTGGCGCCGATCGGGCCGCGCTCGGGCAGGGTGAATTTCGCGCCGTAGTTCTCGCAGACATAGCCAGACGATAGGCCGCCGACCGGCGAGGCCTTGAATTTCATGCCGCGCGGAACGACCGCGATTTCGCCGGCCTTGACGCCGATCTCGCCGAGTTCGGTGAAGATCAGCAACTCGCCCTTGACCGGCGCGATCATCAACTCACCATCGGCGTCGAAGAAATATTCATCTTCCATCGCCTGATTGGCGAAATAGAGGTGCGTCGACATGCCGACCTGCGTGTAGACGTCGCCTGCCGTCGTCACCGTCCTGAGACCGGTGAGGAAATTGGTCTCGCCCTCGGGGATGGGCGGCGGACTCCAGCGCAACGGCCCCAGCGGCAGGCCGTGCTCGACGATATGCGGCGCGGTCTTCCAGAACGGCAGTTCGACGCGCCGGAAGCGCCGGACGTGCGAAACCGAGGGGCGCATGCGGTACAGCCACGAGCGCTCGTTGGCGCCGCGCGGCGCGGTGAACGGCGACCCGGAAAGCTGCTCCGCATAGAGCCCGTAGTTGCAACGCTGCGGCGAATTCTGGCCCTGCGGCAGGGCGCCGGGCAGCGCTTCGGTTTCGAAATCGTTGCCGAATCCGGGCATGTAATGGAGCGTCATTGCGCGCTTCCTTTCACGGCTATGGTTGTCTGGTGCGCCGCTCCCGGCATTGCGAGGAACGAGGCAATCCAGGGGCCGCTCCGCCGAGGTTGGCCGCATGACCTTAAGTCGCGGCCACGCGGCCCATGGGTTGCTTCGGCTTCGCCTCGCAATCGCCGGGCGTGATTAGACCTTCTCGAACTCGCGGCTGTGCAGCCAGTCCGCATGTTTGGGCGCCCGCTTGGTCTTCGACCATTCCTGCAGCATCGCCCATTTGACATCGTTGAGCTTCTCCAGCATCGGCGCCTCGTTCGGGTCGGGGCAGGCGAGTTCGACGCGATGGCCGCTGGGATCGAAGAAATAGATCGAATGGAATATCGAGTGGTCGGTGACGCCGAGCACTGGCACGCCATTGGCTTCCAGCTTCTGTTTGAAGGCGATCAGCGTCTCGCGGTCCTTCACCTTGAAGGCGATGTGCTGCACCCAGGCGGGCGTATTGGGGTCGCGCCCCATCTCCGGCTGGGTCGGCAATTCGAAGAACGCCAGCACGTTGCCGGCGCCGGCGTCGAGGAAGATGTGCATGTAGGGATCGGGCTCGTGCGTCGAGGGCACCCGGTCCTCGGCGATGGCCAGCAGGAAATCCATGCCGAGATTTTTGCCGTACCAGTCCACGGTTTGCTGGGCGTCCTTGCAGCGATAGGCGACGTGGTGAATCTGCTCGATCTTCATTTGTGCCTCCTCATTTGTTCGGTTTCGCCGCTGTCGCCAGCGCCTGCAACAATGTGTCGAGATCGCCGACGTGGTTGGCGAGCAACAGAATGAGGCGCGCATTGAACGCGTCGCTCTCGGCCTTGGAAAGCCCGTCGTGGGCCTCGATCAGCGCGGCGTAAAAGCGATCCGGTTCCTTGAGATTGGCGTTGAGATTGAGCCCCACGATCATCTCCCTGTCGACTTGCGCACAGCTTCGGCGACGGCGTCGGCATCGTAGTGCGTCCAACGCGCCGCGACATGCTGATCGGGCCGCAGCAGATAGACCGCGGAATCCGCATTGCCGAGATACCGCTGTCTCAAGTAATCCTCCGAACCGGAATTCGCGTCGAGCGCCAGCCTGTCGACGACGACGCCGTCGATCTCCAGCCTCGCGGGCGCTTCCGCATTGAGCGTCAACAATTGGAAGCGATTGCCCAGCGCATCGATCAACCAACTCGCGCCGATTGGCGCGTCGACGACGGGCGCGCCGGGACGCGTGCGTGCGGGCAAATCGGGGTGATCCGGCCCATTGAGCGGCGAGCCGTCATAGGTGCAGGGCACGGAGAGCCGGCCGGAATTGACGAGCGGCCTGATGCCGGGGACCCGCTCGGAAAGATCGAGCACCGCGTCGCGGAACAGGCGGCTGATCTCGGATTTGGGCGTGATGAAATCGGTGGAGCGGGACGAATTGAGAATGTTCTCCTCGGCGCCGTGAACGCGCTCGTAATCATAGCTATCGAGCAGGCTCTCCGGCGCCTTGCCGTCGAGGACGAGCTTCAATTTCCAGATCAGATTGTCGGTGTCCTGCAAGCCGGAATTGGCGCCGCGCGCGCCGAACGGCGACACCTGATGGGCGGCGTCGCCGGCGAAGATCACATGCCCATGGCGAAATTTCTCCATGCGCCGACACTGGAACGTGTAGATCGAAACCCATTCGAGTTCGAATTGGATATCGCCGAGGAACGCCTTCAAACGCGAGATCACGTTCTCCGGTTTGATTTCCTTTTCGCGGTCGATGTTCCAGCCCAGTTGCAGATCGACGCGCCAGACTTTGTCGGGCTGTTTGTGGAGCAGGGCGGACTGGCCGCGATTGAACGGCGGATCGAACCAGAACCGGCGCTCGACGGGAAAGGACGCGGTCTCTTCCATCACGATGTCGGCGATGAGGAAATTGTCCTCGAAGACGCGGCCGACGAAATCCAGCCCCAACATGCGGCGCGCCGGCGAATTCGCGCCGTCGCAGGCGATGACGTAGTCGGCGCGGATTTGATAGGCGCCCTCGGGCGTCTCGATCGTGAGCAGCACCGTCGCGCCTTCGTCGACGAGAGCGGTGACGCTGTTCTTGCCGCGCAGTTCGGCGGGTGCGCCGTCGGCCTCCAGGGCGCGAAACCGGTCGACCAGATATTGCTCGAAGTAATATTGTTGCAGGTTGACGAACGCCGGGCGCTTGTGCCCGCTCTCCGCCAACAGGTTGAATTCGTAGACTTGGCGATTGTCGAAATAGACCTTGCCGAGATTCCACGCGACGCCCTTGTCGACCATCGGCTGTCCGCAGCCGAGCCGATCCAGAATCTCCAGCGGCCGCTTGGCGAAGCAGATGGCGCGCGAGCCCCAGCTCACGCGGTCGTTGTCGTCGAGCACGATCGTCGCGACGCCGTATTGCGCGAGGTCGATCGCCGCGCCCAGGCCGATCGGGCCCGCGCCGATGACGACGATTCTGTGCCGCGCCGGCGTGGATGCGTCCTGGTCCGCCGAGCGCTTGTAGGGGTAGAGGGGCAATTCGAAAATCTTGGACATGTCTCCAACCCCTATGCCGACTTTCCGACTTGCGCCGCCGCCGCGTCGCTGCCAGATTGCTTGGGCGCCGAGACGTAACTGTTGATTTTGTAACTATCAAGCGCAAGCGGACTCATGTCGTCGTTCAATCTCGAGCAATTCCTGCCGTTCCGCCTCAATCGCGCCGCGGAATGGGTGAGTCTCGGCTTTTTCGGCGATTATCGCAAAGTCCACAAACTCACGCGCCCGGAGTGGCGCGTGTTGGCGGCGTTGGGGGCGTTCGGGCGGATGACGGCGACCGAGGTCGGCGGCAATTCGACCATGCACAAGACCAAGGTGAGTCGCGCTGTGCGCTCGCTCGAACAGCGGCGATGGCTGAAACGCACCGATGATCAGGCCGATCGGCGCGTGGAGCATCTCGAACTGACGCGAGAGGGGCGGAAGGGCTTCGAAAGGATTTCCCGCGACGCGCTGGCTTACGAGCGCCGGATCGCAGCGCTGATTGGACCCGAGGGTCTCGCGGGGCTGGACGCCGGCCTCGCAGCGATCGAGCGGCAGTTAGTCAAGGATACGGATTGAATTGTTGCTGCGGGTAACACAAAAACCCTCGTCGTGAGTCCGTCGCCTGACAACGGGCTCACGACGAGGGCATCCGCGCCCTGCCGCCAGTGGAGCGAAGCGCCCTTGCGGGATCTCGGGACTTACTTCTTGCCCGTCGAGCCGATCGGCGCCTGGCCGCCCTTGCCTTGGGCTTGCTTGTAGGCCGAGACGGCCGCCTTCGGCTTTTCCGCCTTGGGCTTCTTGGTTTCCTTGGTGCTCTTCATCTGACCCTTGGCCATGGCGTCCTCCTGTTTCCGATGACGGCCTGATATTGGCGCCGCTAAGAGCGCTCCGCTAGCGGAATCGGGCGCCCTCGCGGAGGAAATTGCGGACGGGCGACGCTTCGGCGCATCCCGCGAGAGGCGCGCGCCTTGACAAGTTCCCTTCATGGACATCGGCCGGGTCAAAAATCGATCACCATTCGTTTCATACTTGGCGCCGAGATGACGTCGTCGTGAATTTCGCACGGCTTTCCATCTGCATGCGCCCGCTTGGCCCCGCGATAACGCAGCGTGATCCGTGCGGGCGGGGGGCCGGTCAACGCCAACTCGACGGTCGCCTGGGCGGAATCGCGTCGAGCCGAGAGGTTGACGACGCCGAAGCGGGTCGGCAAGTCTCGCAGCGTGATGCCTTCTCCGTCCCACCAGGCGTCCGGGACGGCCCGGAACAGTTCGAGCACGACGTCGTTTTCGCGCAACAGCATTCGGCGGATCGCCGTGGCGAATTCCGCGCCGATCCAGGTGTGGGGCATGTCGCCGAGGTATTCCGGCGTGCGCGCATCGCCCCAGACGACTTCCGCCCAGCCCCGCCATCCCTGCGGTCTTCGGTCGCAGAGCGTCGCCGCAAGCAGCGCAAACGCGTCCTCGAAGCGACCCATGGACACGAGCGCGTTGAGATTGCGCACGATATAGGGCGTGTAATTGCCGGTAAAGCCGGGAGCGCGGATCGCCTCGGTCAGTTGGGCGACGAGGTCGAAAGTCGCGGGCAGCAACTCCGCTGGCAGAACGTCCTCGACCCGGCAGGGTTCGAAGGCGATGGCCGTCGCGGTCGGGTCGACGTCATCACGGTCGGCGGAGCCGGGGATCCGTCCGTTGCCCGCGGCCGTCGCCGTCAGTTGCAACGAGCGGGCGAGGTTGGCGGCGAACTCACGGCCGCGCGCCTGGGCGTGCGCCGCGATGTTCGCGTCGCCGATTTCGAGCGCGAGTTGTTCGCAGTTTCGCCAACCGCTCAGCGCAAAATAGTCGTCCCAGTAACTGTACGAGGGCTTGTTGTAGCCCTCGTGACTGATCGAGGGCGCCAGCAGGCCGTGAAAGCGGGTCTCTGGGCCGTGGGCCGAGTCACTGCGCGCGCAGAGTTGCTCGATGAACCCGGTCGCCCGGACGACCGGCTCGAAGACGGCTTTCAGGAAGTCGCGATCCTTGGAAACGCGGTAAGCATCGGCCGCGATGCCGATGAATTCGCCCTGGGCGTCAAACTCGATATTGCTGCCGTAGCCGCGATTGATCGTCCCGTCGACGTTGAGGATGGGTGGAACCAAACCGTTCGGTTCCACCCGCTCTGCGTACCATAGGACGTAGGCCTTGGCCGCCTCGATCAGGCCGGCCCACAGCAGCGCCAGCGCCTGCGAGGATCCATCGCGAATCCAGGTGCGATCGTAATTGCGGGGACCGGGCTTGAAGGCGTAACGCGTGGCGTTGACGAGGATGAGCGCCGTCTGAGCCTCGACGGTGTCGCTGACCTCGCTGTCGCCGACCGTGATCTTGCGCGGGCCGAGTTTCTTCCTCCAGGCCCGGGCGACGCCTTCCCGAACCGACGCGAAGGCGGTCGGGACCCTCGCATTGACGCCGTCGCGCATCGGCGCCGACAGCACCACGCAGACTTCGCCAAATGACGGCAGCGAAAACGCAAATTCGCACGCGGCGCTGAGCAGCCCGGTCTTGGAGCGCAGGCGCCTCGCCGTGGGCCGCGGTCCCTGCTCGATCCGTTCGACGACGTCGCCGCCGTCGAATTCCGCGAGGGTCGCGGCGTCTGGTGGGCGCGAAAACGCGGCATAGGGCCGATCGTTGACGCGGACCTGCCGGCCCGACACTGCGATGGCTCCAATCGGCGCGTGGCCGCCGTGCTGCCAGTAGGGATTGATCTGGACCGGGCGCACCGCGAGCGCCAGCGCGCCTTGCTGGCGCGTGGGGCCACGATTGGTCACGCGGTACTCGACGATCGCCTGGCCCGCGTGGGCCAGGGCGGTGACGCGCAGTTCGACGCCCAGCGCCGACCAGATGACCGACGCAATGGGCAGCGAGCCATCGACGAGGGTTTGGTCGCGGAAAGCGCTGCCGGGCGCTCCGTGCAACACGCCGTCCAGGCGAAGCAACGGGGTGATCTGTGGGAAACCGCGGCGCGGCTCGAGGTCGCCGTATTCGTCGAACAGCGCCTGCTCGGCCTGATCAAACTCTCCCAGCGCCGTCCAGTAAATCTGGCGGCCAAGCAAAGCCTGCGGATATAGGTTTCCACGCCCAGCGCCGGCGGCCCGCTCGAGCTGGCCGATCGGCATGCGATCCTTGTTGAGGACGCGAAGTTTGAGCTCGTCGACATCGGCGCCGTCTGGCGAACTGGCTTCGTGCAACGTGAATCGCAGATACCGGCTCTTCGTCGAACGCCACCAAAAGCTGTCGCCGCCGCCATCCCCGGTGCTGATACGGCCGACTTCCCGAAAACTTTCGCCGTCGTCGGAGAGATGGACGGAGAAGTCGGTTCCGTATCGCTCCCCCCAAGCGATGAACACGCCCAGCGGGGATCGCGCATAGCCAAAATCGACCGTGACGCTTTCGCCTGCGGGAAGCAGGATCGGGCAGTGACCCAGCACCGCGATGCGCGACGCCTCGAGCACTGTCGCCGCCTGCGCGGGGCCGTAGAGGTTGATCTGGACGATCTCGAATCCCGCCTCGGAGGTTTCGTCTTCGCAGCTCCAGCGAACGAACCGCGCGTCGACGGGAGGGAACGCAAAAACGTCTTGTCCGCCCTCGCCGTGGCGAGTTCCGCAAAGACGCGTCCAATGCAAACCCTCCAGCGAGGCGTCGAACCCAAGCGCCGCGGGCGCGTGTTCGCCCCAATAGACCTCCAGGCCGCCCAAAGTCGCGGACGCGCCGAGATCGATCTCGAGCCAGGGTCTGGCCAACGGCTCCGCGATCCAACACGTCGCGTAAAGGTCGTCGATCGCCAAAGACGGATCGCCGCTGCTGGCGGTGGCCTTCCACAGGCTTTTGTCAGGAACCCTCATGCTATCCCCCAAGGCCAAAAAGACATGTGAAAGACAAGGACGTCGCGGCCCGTCGTCCGCTGTTGACCATGGCTTGAAAGTCACGCTTCCCACCGGACACGCCGATTCCTCGCTGCTAGCGCGGGCGGCGAGCCATTCGTAGCTTCGGACAATGCTCAGACGAATGCCGACGAAGCAGGGCCGCGGACCCGACGCTCGCATCCTGCAACCGCCGTCCAGCCCTCCCGACTCCGTTTCCGGGTTGAGTATATTCCGGGCCTTCAGGCGCATCGACTATTTTGCGAAAAGCAACCCATGGCACGCGCGGCGATGGACGCCGGGCTCGCAGCGAGTACGGTTCGCGTTGATCGCGCGCGCGGCTGGTGAGATATCCCAGGGATCGCCAAGCTCGCCAGGAGACTCGAACCCAATGCTCACCGCCACGACAGGTTTCCTGCGCGAGCTCTGGGGCTTGGCGATGCCCTACTGGCGCTCGGAGGAGCGCTCCAAATCCCTGGCAATGCTGGCGGCGATCATTTCGCTCAATCTCATTGGCGTCGGATTGAGCGTCGTCTTCAACGACTGGTACAAGCAATTCTACAATGCGCTGCAAGACAAGAATGTCGGCGCGTTCGAATACCAACTGTTCCGCTTCATGGTGCTGTCCATGGCGACGATCCTGGTCGCGGTTTACCAAACCTACACGCGGCAGAAGCTGTTCATGCGCTGGCGGCGCTGGCTGACAAATCGATATGTCGGCAGATGGTTGGCGCATCGCACCTATTATCGGCTGCGGCTTACCCATTCCCTCACCGACAATCCCGACCAACGCATAGCGGAAGATATTGGCAGTTTCATCAATCTCACGCTCAACCTGTCGCTCGACCTTTTGACGGCGATCGTGACACTGACCTCTTTTGCGACGATCCTCTGGACTCTTTCGGGGACGGTGATGTTGTTTGGGGTCGCGACGCGCGGCTATATGGTCTGGGTGGCGCTGATTTATTCCATCGTCGGTACATTCCTGGTCGTCAAAATCGGCTGGCCGCTCGTGCATCTGAACTTTCAGCAGCGACAGGTCGAGGCCGATTTCCGCTTCTTGCTGGTGCGTGTGCGTGAGAACGCAGAGGGCATCGCGCTCTATGGCGGCGAGAGGCAAGAAGCCCGCGGTCTTCGTACTCGATTTGGCGACGTCATCGCCAATTGGCGCGGCATCATGCGCCGGCAGAGAAGACTGAACTGGTTTTCGTCCACCTATGGCCAGGTTGCTGTCGTCTTTCCCTTCATCGTGGCCTCGCCGCTGTATTTCTCGGGCGCAATTCATTTGGGCGGCTTGATGCAGACCGCTTCGGCGTTCGCCACCGTTCAAGTCGCCTTGTCCTGGTTCGTGGGGGATTTCGCCTCTTTCGCCGATTGGAAGGCGAGGGCCGACCGGTTGACGAGCTTCGACGCGGCGCTCGAGGAACTCGGTCGATCCAGCGAACGCGGCGCGGCGCAACGCGGCAGCTCGCCGTCGCCGGGCATCGCCATCGACGACCTCAACGTCGGGTTGCCTGATGGAACGCGGCTCCTCGACGGGTTGACGCTCCGCTTGCCTGAAGGCAGCCGGACCCTGATCACCGGCGAGTCAGGCTCCGGGAAGAGCACCTTGTTTCGCGTGATCGCCGGGCTGTGGCCCTATTGCGACGGCGTCTTGACATTCCCGGAGAACGAGCGACTGCTGTTCCTGCCGCAAAAGCCTTACCTGCCGATCGCCAGCTTGCGAGTCGTGGTCGCCTATCCCGACTTCCACGAGAATCATTCCGACGCTGAAATTCAAGAGGCGCTTACCGCCTGTGGTCTGGGAGCGCTGGCCAGCAGGCTCGACGACAATCAACATTGGGGTCAGATTCTCTCCGGCGGCGAGCAGCAACGCCTCGCCATCGCGCGGGCGTTGTTGCTGAAGCCGCGTTGGCTGTTCCTGGACGAAGCGACATCCAATCTCGACGCGGCGACCGAAGCGGCGCTCTATAATTTGATCATTGCGCGATTGCCCAAGGCCGGCATCGTCAGCGTCTCGCACCATCCCGCCCTCGTCGCCTTTCACGACTCGCATCTGGTCATGACCCGACCTGAAAACGCGCCGGGCGCCGCGCCCAAACCCGCCACGCTGCGGGAGACCAACTCATAGAGCGCGGGGAAGCGCGAAACCTCCGCGACGCCGGCCGCTACGCCGGCGGAGTTCCAGCGGCGGCGAGGTTCAGTTGTTCCTGTATGACTTCCGTGAGTTCGTCGGCCTTTACCGGCTTCCTCAGTTGGGCGCAGCCCAGAAGCGCGATCTTTCGCAGAGATTCCGTCGAGATGTCTCCCGTCAAAATAATCACGGGAATGGCTCGATTCAGCTTTTCGCGCAGGCTGGTGGCGACCTGAAGTCCGTTCATCCCGAGAGGCAAATTATAGTCGGAGAGGATGATATCGGGCAGAATGGCTCCGCTGACCACCAGTTCGAGCGCCGCGAAGCCGTCTGACGCCGTCGCCACGCCATAGCCGGCGTCACCGAGAAGCATTTCGAGAAGCTCGCGCATTTCGGGGTCGTCTTCCACGACCAGGATTTCGTGCTTCGTCCGATTGGGATCCCGGGCTTCCATATCGCCGCTGGCTTTCTTGATCGGCGCGATCGGCATGACCTGAACCGGCGCGAGCACGACTTCGATCGCGAAAGCCGAGCCCTTGCCGGGCCGGGAATGAACCCGCACGGGATGGCCCAGCATATCGCCCAGGCGCTTGACGATCGCCAGGCCGAGCCCGAAGCCCCGGCCGGCCTCGCGGGCTTCGTTGCCTATTTGATGATACTCGTCGAATATCGCTTGCAGCTCGGCGGCGGGAATGCCGATTCCACTGTCCCAGATTTCGATGCTCACCATACCTTTGCGTCTGCGGCAGCCGAGCAGGACCTTCCCGACTTTTGTGAATTTTAGCGCGTTGGCGAGCAAATTGCGCATCATCTGCTCGAGCAGGCGCGGATCGCTTTGAACGACGAGCGCGCTGGGGACCACGCGCAGGCGCAGGCGCTTCGCCTCGGCGTGATCGTCGAATTCGTCCCGCATCCGCTCCAGGATTTCGTTGATCGGGAAAGCGACCGATTCTGCCTTGATCGTCCCGGCCTCGATCTGGTTGATCTCGAGCAGCGTATTCAGCATTCCCGACATCGAGTTGAGCGCGCCGTCCAACCTCGTGACGTATTTTCTCGCCTTCTCGTTCATGACATGTTTCTCCAGGAACGCCTGAATCAAAGTCATGGATTGGAGGGGCTGACGAAGATCGTGGCTCGCGGCGGCGAGAAAGCGCGACTTGGCTTTGTTGGCCTGATCCGCTTGTCGCTTGGCCGCCTCGAGGGCGTCCGCCGCGCGCTTGCGCTCCGTCACGTTGTTAAAGGTGATGACGACGCCCTCGCCGGCTTGTTCCTGAGCGCGATACGGCAGGATGCGACGGCTATACCATTCGCCGGCCTGGGTCTGAATCTCGCGCTCGACAGGCGTGAGGGTCTTCAGTACGGTCTGAGCGTCAGTCAAGAGGGCGACGTCGGCGGCCAATCCCTTCAAGTCGGCAAGCGGCCGCCCGACGTCGCCGGGTATGACATTGAACAGCGCCTTGGTCGCGGGCGTAAAGAACCGGATATCCAGCTTCGCGTCGAGAAACAGCGTCGCGACGTCGGTGCTGTAGAGGACATTTTGCAGATCGTTGGCGGTCGTGCGCTGCCGCTCCAACGTTTCCTGAAGTTGGGCGTTGAGGGCGGTGAGTTCTTCGTTGAGGGACTGCAACTCCTCTTTCGACGTCAGGAGTTCTTCATTCGTCGACTGGAATTCCTCGTTGACCGACAGCGCGTCCTCGTTGATCGCCTTCTGCTCTTCGTTGGATTCTTCGAGATTGAGGATCGCGTCGTGAAGTTCCGTTTGCGTCTCCGCGAGTTCCTGCTTGAGGTCGGTCACCTCGTGCGGCTCGCCCGGCTGCGAGGCTCGCCCGGCGCGGGAAACGGGCTTCATTTCGTCGAGGAAGCCGACGAACAGCAAATCCTTGCCCTCTCTTTGAACGGGCAGCACCTCGATGCGAAATCCCGGCGACCCGCCTTTGGCGCGCAGACGCCCACCTTTGACGACGACGCGCGCGTTCTCCCGGCAGGCCTTCTGGATCGCCGACCTGAGCTTGGTGCGCACGTCGTCGCGCGCCATCGCCAGCACGTCCTGAGCGGGGAGACCCGGCGCCACGCGCAGATATCGATCCAGCGGACCCAGCGAGTAGAGCAACTCGCCGTCGCGCGTTATGAGGGCCGCGGCGGGCGCGAAATTGTCGATCAGCAGACGCCGGGAATATTCGGCGACGTCGCTCAAACGCGTCGGCGCGGGGCTTTGACCGGCGCGCGGCGGCGAGCGCGTCGATTCCATGTTCTTCATCAGGAATCCCAGCTCGCCCGGACGGGCGCGGCCGATATGGCGATAGACGCGCTCCGATTTCGAAATGACCTCGAACCGACCTTGGATCGACCCGGCGCTTTCGGAATTACCGAGAAACAGGATGCCGCCATCGCCGAGCGCGAAATGAAACAACGAGATCGCCTTCTCCTGCGCCTCGCGTCCGAGATAGATGAGAAGATTCCGGCAGGAAACCATGTCGAGCTTGGAGAACGGAGGATCTGTCAGCACGTCGTGCGTGGTGAACACGATGCTCGAACTCAACTCCGGCAGCACGCGATATCCCAGCTCCTCGTGAGCAAAGAATCGCGCCAGGCGTTCAGGCGAAATATCCGCCTTGACGGCCTCGGGATAAAAACCGGCGCGGGCGATGGCGACCGCGTCCGCGTCGATGTCGCTGGCGAACATTTGCAGTTTGAGGTCACGCTTGGCTTTCGCGATCTCTTCGCGAAACAGCATCGCCAGCGAATAGGCTTCTTCCCCCGTGCTGCATCCCGGGACCCAGATCCGGACCGGACGCTCGGGCCCACGGTCGCGGACGAGGTCGGGAACGACCTTTTCCGCGATGAAAGCGAAGGCCCTGGGATCACGAAAGAAACTCGTGACGTTGATGAGCAGGTCCTTGTCCAGCAGATCCAGCTCGTTTTCATCGCCGCGAAGCAAGGTGAGATATTCGGCCATCGTCTTGATCGCGGCCATCGACATTCGGCGTTCGATCCGGCGTTGCAGAGTTCCGGGTTTGTAGAGCTTGAACTCGTGAGATGTTTTCGTCTGCAACAGCGCGAGGATTTCGGGCAAGCCCTCCTCGGCGCCGTTCGCGGCAACGGGAGCGGATCTCTCGCCCACGGCGGGAGTCGCCGACTTGAATTTCAACAGCGCTCGCGCAATTTGCGCCGCCGGCAGCACGAAGTCTACCGCGCCCGTCTTTATGGCGTTTCTCGGCATGTCCCCGTAACTGGCTTCATCGGGGTCCTGGGCGAAAACCTTGCCGCCGTTTTCCTTCAAGGCCTTCAGCCCGAGGCTGCCGTCCGTGCCGGTTCCGGAAAGAACGATGCCGAATACGCCCGCCCCGCGCGCCTGGGCCAACGACAGCAGCAAGAAATCGAACGGCAATCGTATGCCGGCGCCGGCCTGAGGTTGCGTCATGCGCAGAGCGCCGGCCTCGAAGGCAATGTAACTCCCGGGAGGGATGACATAGAAGTGGTCGGGCTCGACGATCATGCCCTCGGTAACTTGGCTGACATCGATCGCCGCATGCTGGGCGAGCAACGCGACCATCATGCTGGCGTGAGTGGGATCAAGGTGCTGCACAAGGATGAAGGCCATGCCGGTGTCCGCCGGCAACGCGCTTATCAGTTTCTTGCAGGCTTCCAGCCCGCCAGCGGAAGCGCCGATGGCGACGATCGGGAAGCCGACGCCGTCCTCGGGAGGGCCGCGCGCCAACGACGAGGCTGGACTGGGCAGCGTTCGTTTCATCGCCTGTCGCAATGCATTCCAGCCCTCGCGCTCGTTCAGATAAACCCGTTTACCATATTCTATTCGGAATCGTAAGCTGCGACTGACGTGGCGGCAACGTTTCGGCGATTGCCGTTGCAAGAGCCACGCGCAGAGCCGCCCCCCCGCCTCCGGATCTGACGCGCGAGGCGCCCCGTCTCGCTTATTGCTGCATCAAACCGCGCCATGACCTGCATCCTAAATCATCTCTATGACAAGTGCGAGGGCCGCAGAGGTCATCGTCAAGGCCGCGAAACCGCGTCGGCAGGCGCGGTAGTGGGATCCGTCCCTGAGCGTCGCGCCGATCACGGTATTGAACAGGGTCGCCATCGTCCGCGGTCGCATGGGCTCGATGCAGTGCGTAATTTCCGAAGCTTTCGGACGCTTGCCGAAAGCCGCAAAAAGGTTTCGGCTTTACGCGCGAGCCCCTCGCATCTCTCGTCACGCCGCACATGCGATGCGCGGTCCGAGAGTTTACGTCGCGCATCGGAAGGGGAGCGGTCATCCCGTGGTCAAAAGAATCGCCATTGGATTGTTGCTGCTCGTGGCCGTCGGGCTCGCGGGCTTCTTCGCCCTCGCATGGCGCCCCGCGAAAGCACGGATCGAGCCGCCCAACGCATCGGCATTCGCGCCCAGCCTGGTGGCCGAGGGCGAGAAATTGGCGGGCGCGGGCGACTGCGCCGTTTGCCATACAGTCAAAGGCGGACAACCCTTCGCCGGCGGCTTGGCGATTCCCACGACTTTCGGAATCGTTTATTCCTCCAACATCACCCCGGACGCGGAAACCGGGATCGGCTCGTGGTCGGAAAAGGCGTTCCGGCGCGCGATGCACGAAGGGGTGGCGCGCGACGGATCGCATCTGTTCCCGGTGTTTCCCTACACCCATTTCACCGAGGCGACCGACGGCGACGTCGCCGCGCTGTATGCGTTCCTGATGACCCGCAAGCCGGTCAGCGCGCCGCCGCGCGATAGCACGCTGCCGTTTCCGCTGAATATCCGGGCTTTGCAGGAGGGATGGAAGCTGTTGTTCTTCCGGGCGGGCCGCTTCTCGCCCGACGACCAGCGTCAACCGGACTGGAACCGCGGCGCCTATCTGGCCGAGGGCCTGGGCCATTGCGGGGCCTGTCACACGCCACGCAATGCGCTCGGCGCGGAAGAGACCCATCAAGCCTACGCCGGCGCCCTGGTAGACAACCAAATGGCGCCGCCGCTGACCGACGCCAACTACGCGCCGGTGCCTTGGAGCGAGGCGGAGCTGTTCAGCTATCTGCGCACCGGGACGAGCCGGTTCCACGGCAGCGCCCGCGGCCAGATGGCCGAAGTGGTTCACGAAGGCCTGTCGAAATTGCCTGACGCGGACATCCACGCCCTCGCCGTCTATTTCGCCGAAATCGGCAAGACGGCGTCGCATTCGCAGCAGATCGCCGCCGCGAGCCTGCGGGCCAGCGACGCCGACCGTCTCGACCTCCTGCAGGCCGACGAGCCCGGCGCTCGCCTCTACAACGCCGCCTGCGCCTCCTGTCATTACAACGCGCCCGGAATGCCCAACGAGCATCGACCCGAGCTCGCCGACGTGACTTTGGTGAACGCGCCCGATCCGGTCGAGCTGATCCGCACGATCCTGCAAGGACGGCACGCGCAAATGCCCGCATTCGCCAGGGGCCTGGATGATTCCGACATCGCTGAGATCGCCGCCTATCTGCGCAAGTCGCGCACGACCTCCGCGCCTTGGCCGCATCTCGATCAGGACGTGGCGCGAATTCGCGCCGCGGACGATGCCGACGCATCGCGCGCGCCGTGAAATCCGGAGACTGAATTCGATGATCAGCTTCACGCTCAACGGTCAAGCCATGAAAGTGGATGTCGATCCCGACACCCCGTTGCTCTGGATCCTGCGCGACGAAATCGGTTTGACCGGCACGAAGTTCGGCTGCGGCATCGGCATGTGCGGGGCCTGCACCGTCCATATCGGCGGCCGGGCGACGCGCTCCTGCATCACGTCGATGGGCGTGGTCGAAGGCGCCGACGTCATGACGATCGAGGGCCTCGATCCCGCCGGCGCGCATCCCGTGCAATTGGCCTGGGCCGCGCTGCAGACGCCGCAATGCGGCTATTGTCAATCCGGACAGATCATGCAGGCGGTCGCCTTGCTCAACGACTTTCCTTCACCGACGGATCAGGACATCGACGCGGTCATGTCGGGCAATCTGTGCCGCTGCATGACCTATACGCGAATCCGCGCGGCCATAAAGAAGGCTTCGGCATCGATGGGAACGAGGTGACGCGTGGCCAGGATAAGAAATAGCTACGATAGCTTGGACGCCCTGACGCGCCGGGGTTTTCTGGTGGCGGCGGCCGGCGCAAGCGCGCTGTTTGGTTTCTCCTCGGGAGCCCGGGCCGCGATCAATCCCGCCAACGCCGGCGGAACCCCGAGCCCCGAGTCGGCGCCGCTGTTCGAGCCCACGCTCTGGTATGCGATAGACTCACAGGGAATCGTCACCATCAACATCATCCGCGCCGAGATGGGCCAGCATATCGGAACCGCGCTGGCGCGCATTCTCGCCGACGAACTCGAGGCGAACTGGGACCACGTTCGCATCGTTCATGTCGACAGCGATCCGAAATGGGGCCTGATGGTCACCGGCGGAAGCTGGTCGGTCTGGCAATCCTGGCCGATCTACAGCCGCGCCGGCGCCGCCGGTCGAATCGCCTTGATCGGGCAAGCCGCGAAATTGCTCGGCGTGGCGCCGGCCGATTGTCAGGCGCGGGACAGCGTCGTCACGTCGGGCGCGCAGACGATCTCGTATGGCGATATCGTCAAACGCGGCAAGCTCGATCGGCGTTTCGACCCGAAGGAACTCGCGACACTGCCGATCAAGCCGGCTTCCGACCGCCGATTGGTTGGACAAAAGGTCGCGGCGCTGGACATCCCGCCCAAGATCAACGGCACGGCGCGATTTGGCATCGACGCGAAAGCGCCCGGTATGGTCTACGCCCGCCCCAAAATTCCCCCGACGCGCAACGGCTCGAAAGTGAAGTCGATCGACGACGCGGCGGCCCGCAAGGTCAAGGGCTACCTCCAGAGCCTCGCGCTCGACGATCCTTCGGACACCGTGCCGGGATGGGTGATGGTGATTGCCGAAACCTATCCCGCCGCCATCCGAGCGGCGGAACTGGTGAAAGTCGATTGGGCGCCGGGCCCGACGTCGCGTGTCTCCGAGGCGGACATTCTGGATCACGCCTCGCGGCAAATCGCCGACCCGAACGGCGGCGCCGTTCTCGGTACCGGCGGCGGCAATGTCAACGCGGTGTTCGGCGCGGCCAAGACGGTCCTCGAACAGACCTACACCACCTCCACCGTGCTGCACTTCCAACTCGAGCCGTTGAACGCGCTGGCGTTGGAGAAAAACGGCATAGTCGAAATCCATACCGGCAATCAGTGGCAGAGCCTGATCCTGCCGACCCTGGCCAAGGCCTTGAGCCGGCCGGTGACCGACATCGTCATGAAAACCTACCTGATTGGCGGCGGGTTCGGACGACGATTGAACGGCGATTACGCCGTGCCCGCAGCGCTCGCCGCGATGGCGCTCGGCAAACCGGTGAAGATGGTTCTCACCCGCGCCGACGACGCCCGTTTCGACTCCGTGCGCTCTCCCTCGGTGCAAACGCTTCGTATGGCCTTCGACGAGGGTCATGAGGTGATTGGGATGGAGCATCACGCGGCGGCGGGTTGGCCGACCCAGGTCATGGCGCCTTCGTCGATGCCCAAGACTCCGGACGGGGTCGCCTACGACCCGTTCGCGATCTCGGGCGCGGACCATTGGTATGACGTCGGCGTGCAGAAAGTCCGAGCGATCTCCAACGATCTGGCCAACGCGACTTTTCGTCCGGGATGGCTGCGGTCGGTGGGGCCGGGCTGGACCAACTGGGCGCTCGAGAGCTTCATGGACGAGGCGGCGCTGCTGGCGCGGATCGATCCCGTCGCCTTTCGGCTGAAGTTGTTGACCGCCGCCGGCCGCAACGCCGGATCGGCGCCCAATTCCGTCGGCGGCGCGAAGCGTCAGGCGGAGGTCGTTCGCCGCGCCGCCGACCTCGCCGGCTGGGGCGCGACGCTACCCAAGGACACCGCGCTGGGCCTCGCCACCACTTTCGGGCAAGAGCGGGACATGCCGACCTGGGTGGCCTGCGTCGCGCGCGTCCACGTCGAAAGGGCAAACGGCAAGGCCACGGTCGAGAAACTGACGCTGGTGGTCGATGCGGGAACCCTGGTCGATCCTGAGGGCGCGCGCGCGCAGGTCGAAGGCGGGGCGCTCTGGGGCCTGAGCCTCGCCCTGCACGAGGGCACGGAGTTCGTCGATGGGCAGGTCAAGGACACGAACCTCGACACCTACACCCCGCTGCGCATAGTCGACGCGCCGGAACTGGACATTCACTTCGTCGACAGCGTCGAGATGCCGGTCGGCCTTGGAGAGCCGGCGACGACCGTCGTAGGACCCGCGATCGGCAACGCCATTTTCAGAGCGGTCGGCGCGCGGTTGAGGCATATTCCGATAACTCCCGCGGCGGTCCGGAGCGCGATCCCGGTATGACGCCTCCCGCGGCGAAAGGCAGCGCGTTCGCGCCGCCGAAATTTTGCGCCTCGGCGCGCCGTAGCTGCCGGAACGCTGATCAAATTTAGCGTGGCCGCGACCGTCGCACGTCGTCAAGGGGCTTTGGCGACGGTCAAATCCTGGGTCCGCCAAGCGCGTCCGCCGCCGCGGGAGATCAACTCGTCGGCCGCCTTGGGGCCCTCGCTGCCTGAGACATAATTGGGAAAGTCGGCCGTCTCAGTCGCCCAGGCGTCGAGCGCGGGTTGCACGATCCGCCAAGCCTGCTCCACCATGTCCGCGCGCATGAACAGGGTCTGATTGCCGGTCATGACGTCGTGGAGCAACGTCTCGTAACCGACGTTGACTTCCGGCGCGAACCAATCATCGTAATGAAAATCCATTTTCACGGCGGCCAACTCGACCGATTGGCCGCGACGCTTGACTTCGAACTGAAGCGAAACGCCCTCGTCGGGCGCGATTCGCAGCACCAACCAATTGGCCTTCAGGGCCGTCACCGGGGTATCCTGAAAGGCGGCATAGGGCGCCTGCTTGAAGCAGATCGCGATCTCGGTATAGCGCCGCGCCATGTGCTTGCCGGTGCGCACATAGAACGGCACGCCGGCCCAACGCCAATTGTCGATCGCGAATTGCATCGCGACATAGGTCTCGACGTTGGAGTCCGGGGCGACGTCCGGTTCGTTGCGATAGGGTTCGAGGATCTTGCCGTGAAACGCGCCCCCGCCATACTGCCCCCGGACCGCGCAACTCGGATCGACGGCGGCCATCGCGGCGAACACGTCGTCCTTCCGGGACTGGATCGACGCGGCGTCGAAACCGTTCGGCGGCTCCATGGCGGTCATCGACAGCAGCGACAGCAGATGGTTGGGAACCATGTCGCGCAGCGCGCCCGTCGCTTCGTAGAATTTCCCGCGCTTCTCCACGCCGACCGTTTCCGACACGGTGATCTGGACGTGATCGATCCGATCGCGGTTCCAGATCGGTTCGAACAAGCCATTGGCGAAGCGGAACGCCATGATGTTCTGGACGGTGTCCTTGCCGAGAAAATGATCAATGCGGAAGATCTGCTCTTCATGCAGAGTGCGCAAGATGCTGGCGTTCAACGCGCGCGCGGACTCGAGGCTGTGGCCGAACGGCTTCTCGATGACGACCCGTCGCCACGGCGGTTTCGGCTCTGATTGGGCGTCCTGCTGATCGGTGAGCCCCGCGTTGCCGAGTTGCTCGACGACGGTCGCGAACAATTGGTCCACGATGGCGAGGTAGAACAGGGCGTTGCGCGGCGCGCCCTTGCTCTTGCCCATCTCGTCGAGCGCGCCGCGAATCTCGACGTAGAGCGCCGGGTCGGTCAGATCGCCGGAAATGAAGGTCATGCAGCGCGCGAGCCGGGCCCAGGCCTCCTCGTCGACATGGTCTATGTTGAACGTGGCGCCGGGGTTTCCGACATAGGTCAGCAACGCGGCATGGAGCGCCTCGCTCCAACTCTGCGCGGTCTCATTGCCGCGCGCGACGCCGATGAGCGCGAAATCCTCTGGAAGGGCCTGAGTCCTCGCGAGGTTGTAGAGCGCCGGAATCACTAGGCGTTTCGTCAGATCGCCGGTCGCGCCGAAGATGACCATGACGCAGGGGTCCGGCGCCCTTGCCGGTCGCCCCGCCGCCTCCACCGAGGGATTGGCCATGATCTACTCCGCTGCCGATCGTGAATCGGATTGATGAATGGCTTCGCGCGGCTTAGGCTCGGGGTCGATGGGCTCGGCGCCCTCGACGTGGCCGCCGAAACCAAAGCGCATCGCCGAAAGCATTCGTTCGCCGAACGTGTGATCCTGGCGCGACCGGAAGCGCGCGTAGAGCGCCGCGGACAGCACATCGGCCGGCACCGCTTCCTCCAGCGCCGCCTCCACGGTCCAACGGCCCTCGCCGGAATCCTGGACGAAGCCGGAAAACGCCGCCAATTGCGGATCCTTGGCAAGCGCGGAGGCGCCGAGATCAAGCAGCCAGGAGGAGATCACGCTGCCGCGTCGCCAGACTTCCGCGACCTCCGGCAAATTGAGCGAGAAGCGCTCGCCCTCCGGCAGGTCCAGCGAAGCCTTGTTGCGAAGCACGTCGAAGCCTTCGGCGTAGGCTTGCATCAATCCGTATTCGATACCGTTGTGGACCATCTTGACGAAATGACCGGCGCCGGACGGACCCGCGTGGATATAGCCGCGTTCGGCCCGGGAAGCAACGGCGCCGTGACCGACGGTTCGCGCGATATCGCCCAACCCCGGCGCAAGCGCGGAAAAAATCGGATCCAGCGCTTCGACTGCGTCGGCGGGGCCGCCAATCATCATGCAATAACCGCGATCAATGCCCCAGACGCCGCCGGAGGTTCCACAATCGACATAGCGTATCTGCTTCTTTTCCAAGCTCTTGGCGCGACGAATGTCGTCCTTGTAAAAAGAATTTCCGCCGTCGATGATGATGTCGCCGGACTGCATCAGGTGTTCGAGCGTCGCGACCGCCTGATCCGTTACGGCGCCGGCGGGCAGCATCAACCAAACCGCGCGCGGGCCGTCTTGCCACGATTTGACCAGAAGCTCGAGCGAGCCGGCCGCCTCGGCTCCGGCCGCGTCCAGCGCTTCGCGCGCCTTCGCGTCGACGTCATACACGACGCACGAATGGCCCGCCTTCATCAAGCGGCGACATATATTGCCGCCCATGCGGCCGAGTCCGACAATTCCAATCCGCAACCGCCGCACTCCCAGAAATGCCACGCGAAGTAAGGGGTGGACGCCACGCGTTGGCGTCCATCAAACATCGTATTTGGCTCCGCAACCACCATGCGTAAGCGCCCGTAAAGCGGATAGCTTCGGAATGTACCCAGCGCTGTGCAAGAGAATAATGGACCTGACGAACCAAGCGGAACGCATACGAATCTTGCTGCTCATGAGTAGATTCCGAACCTGTTTCCTGCAGCGTCTTGCATTACGCTCCAGCGGGCGGGCTGCGCGAAGGGCAAGGGAGCGGCGGGGACGGTTCCGCGGAAGGCTCCCGGGAAATCAGGGGCGGCGGCGCGCGCCATGCGCTTCGAGGCGATCAGGTTCCCTGCGCGATTGCTTTGGTTGCATCCATCAACTTCCTCTTGGGAGACGCCGTGCGTTCCGTAACAGGCTTGGTTGGTCGTTTCAGCGTCGTCGGCTGCGCGGGGCTGGCCTTATCCTCCTGCTCGGGCGTGCTCGACCCGAAGGGACCGATCGGCGGCGCGGAGCGGATCATCCTGCTAGACGCCACCGCGATCATGTCGGCGGTGATCCTGCCGGTGATCGCGATGACATTGGCGTTTGCATGGCGATATCGCGCCGGCAATTCGCGCGCTGTCCGTTGGCCGGATTGGTCCTATTCCGGCTCGCTCGAATTCGTCGTTTGGTCCATTCCGACGCTGGTGATTTTGTTTCTCAGCGGCATCGCCTGGATCGGCTCCCACGACCTCGACCCGCGCAAGCCGATCCGTTCCGAGGCCAAGCCGTTGGAAGTCGATGTCGTGTCGCTCGATTGGAAGTGGCTATTCATCTTGCCCAGCGAAGGAATCGCCAGCGTCAATCGGCTGGTTGTCCCCGTTGCGACGCCAATCCGCCTGCGGCTCACTTCGGCGAGCGTCATGAATTCGTTCTTCGTCCCGAGTCTCGGAAGCCAGATCTACACGATGGCGGGAATGGCGACGGAGCTTTACCTGATGGCGGACAATCCCGGAGAATACGCCGGCATCTCTGCGCAATTCAGCGGCGACGGTTTCTCCAACATGGGCTTCGTCATGCAGGCCGTGCCGCCCGAGGGCTTCGGCGCATGGGTCGCGGCGGCGCGCAAAGGCGGCGGCGAACTCGACGCCGCGCGCTTCGCGACGCTCGCGCGTCCGAGCCAGGCGGACGCGCCGATCACCTACGGAACCATTGCGTCCGATCTTTTCGAAGCGATCGTCGCGGGAAGCGCCCCGAACGTCGCCGCCGACCCGTCGCGGGGGCCCTGAGATGCTTGGCAAACTCACGTGGGCGGCCATCCCGCTCAACCAGCCGATCCCGATGGCGGCGTCCGTGCTCGTGATCATCGCCGTCGCCCTTGCCCTGGCGCTCGTCACCTGGGGCCGACACTGGCCCTACCTATGGGATGAATGGATCACCAGCACCGACCACAAGCGCATCGGCGTGATGTATGTCCTGTTGGCGCTGGTCATGCTGATGCGGGGCTTCGTCGACGCGTTGATGATGCGCTCGCAACAGGCGCTCGCCGCCGGCGACGCGCAGGGTTATCTGCCGCCCGAACATTACGACCAAATCTTCTCGGCGCATGGCGCGATCATGATCTTCTTTGTCGCTATGACCTTCGTCATCGGCCTGATGAACTTCGTACTCCCGCTCCAGCTGGGCGTTCGTGACGTCGCTTTCCCAGTGTTGAACTCAGTCAGCTTCTGGTTGACGGCGAGCGGCGTCCTGCTCGTCAACGTGTCGCTCGTCATCGGGGAGTTTGCAAAGACCGGTTGGCTCGCCTACCCCCCGCTGTCGGAGATCGCCTATTCGCCGGGCGTGGGCGTCGACTATTACCTTTGGGCCTTGCAAATATCCGGAGTTGGCACGCTGCTCACAGGCATCAATCTCGTGACTACGATCCTGAAGCTGCGCGCCCCCGGCATGGGTTACATGCGGATGCCGATATTCTGCTGGACCGCGCTCGCCTCGAATTTGTTGATCATCGCCGCCTTTCCCATCCTGACCGCCACCTTCGCGATGTTGCTGCTCGATCGCTATCTGGGCTTTCATTTCTTCACCAACGATGGCGGCGGCAACGCCATGATGTACATCAACCTGATCTGGGCATGGGGACACCCGGAGGTCTATATCCTGATCCTGCCCGCTTTCGGAGTGTTCTCCGAAGTCATCGCGACCTTCTCGGGAAAACCCATCTTTGGCTACCGTTCGATGGTGATCGCCACCATGGCGATATGCGTGCTGTCGTTCATGGTGTGGCTGCACCATTTCTTCACCATGGGGGCCGGCGCCGACGTCAACGGCTTCTTCGGAATCATGACGATGATCATCGCCGTGCCGACCGGCGTCAAGATATTCAATTGGTTGTTCACGATGTTTCGCGGCGAGATCCGCTTTCCCACGCCCATGCTCTGGGCGCTTGGCTTCATGGCCACCTTCGTCATCGGCGGCATGACCGGCGTGTTGCTTGCGATTCCGCCCGCTGACTTCGTTCTGCACAACAGCCTGTTTCTGGTCGCGCATTTCCACAATGTCGTCATCGGCGGCGTGTTGTTCGGCGCGTTCGCGGGCTACAATTACTGGTTTCCCAAAGCCTTCGGCTTCACCCTCGACGACCGGCTTGGCAAGGCCGCCTTCTGGTGCTGGTTGATAGGCTTCTATCTCGCCTTCATGCCGCTTTACGCGCTCGGGCTGATGGGCATGACGAGGCGCATGAATCATTACGCCGACGCGGGATGGCGTCCTTTGCTGATCGTGGCGCTCGTTGGCGCGCTCGTCATTCTGGCCGGAATCGTCCTCACCGTCGCCCAACTCGTGGTCAGCATTCGCGGGCGCGAGAGCCGCCGCGATCTCACCGGGGATCCCTGGAACGGCCGCACTCTTGAATGGTCGACAGTTTCGCCGCCGCTGGCCTGGAACTTCGCGCGATTGCCCAAGGTGGAAGGCGCCGACGCGTATTGGACGATGAAACGCGACGGCGGCGCTGTGGAGAGCGCCGCCTATGAGGACATAAGCGCGCCGCGCAACAGTCCGCTCGGCTTCGTGACGGCGTTCTTCACGGCGATGATGGGCTTCGCGCTGGTCTGGCACATCTGGTGGTTGGCGAGCGTAGCGATCATCGGAATAGTCGTGGCGCTCCTCGCCTTCGCGTGGCGCGTCGAGAGCGAAACGACCATTCCCGCCGCCCTGCTCGCCCGCGCCGATCAGGATCGCGCCGCGCCGGTGAAGCGCGCATGACGGAGGCCACACAAGACTTGGCGGGCGGCGTATCCCCGTCCGAACTCGGTCCAGCCTCTCCCCGTGTCGTCGCCGGATTTGGCTTCTGGCTGTTTCTGCTCAGCGACATCGTCATGTTCTCGGCCTTCTTCGCGGCCTATACGGTGCTGTCGGGCGCAACCGCCGGAGGCGCGGACGGCGCGCAATTGTTTCACCGCGACCGCGTCCTGATCGAGACCGGTTGTCTGCTGACTTCGAGCTTCACCTGCGGCCTATTGTCATTGGCCTTCGAGCGGCGCGACGCCGTTTGGACCTATCTGTGGGGCGCCGCGACTTTTTCGCTCGGCGTCGCCTTTCTCAGCATCGAAGTCATCGAGTTCACCGGGATGATCTCGCAAGGCGCCGGCCCGTCGCGAAGCGCGTTTCTCTCCGCGTTCTTCACGCTCGTTGGCGCGCATGGCGCGCATGTCGGCCTCGGATTGATTTGGCTCGTCGTGATGATGGCGCAGGTCGCGACGCTTGGCTTCCCGCCGATGGTGATGCGTCGCTTGCTGTGTTGCAGCCTGTTCTGGCACGCGCTGGACATCGTCTGGATTGGCGTATTCACGGTCGTTTATCTCGGGGTTCGTCGATGAGCGCGAACGAGGCAACCAACGGAGACGACAAAGCTCCTGGCGTCGAGCGCGATGGCGGCGATTGGCGCCGCTACCTGATCGGGTTCGTCCTCGCCGTCCTGCTGACGCTCTCCTCATTCTGGGCGGCGCAGACCCATATGGTATGGGCGCCGAGCGTCCCCGTGCTGCTGGGCGTGCTCGCCATCGCGCAGATGGGAGTCCACCTGGTTTTCTTCTTTCACATCAGCAGCGCGCCCGACCAAACCAACAACTTCCTGGCGCTCGCCTTCGGACTGCTCGTCGTCGGCCTGGTGGTGTTCGGCTCGCTTTGGATCATGACCAACCTCAACGCCAACATGATGCCGATGGGTCGTTTGATGCAAATGCAGCGCTAGTGGAGAGAGCGGACCCCGAGTTCTCTCCGTCTGAAGGGGCCGCGCTGACATCTGAAGTTTGCCAGCTTAAGCTGAAGTGAAGCACCGCTGGCCGGGTCCGGCGACATTCTCAGTTGTGAGAGGCGGCCCGCGTCGGTTGATGGTCGCAGCCCTCTGCAAGCAAGAATCGGGAGAATTCTCAATCCCACCTGCATGACAATGAGAGCCGCGTGGGTAGAATCCGCCCCTTTCTTATCTGGACGCATTATGCAAGCTAGCTTGGCGCCAGAGGCGAATTTCCTCTCCAGTTTGAGCCCGCGGCGGCCTGCCAGAGTCGCGACTTGCAAGTCCGCCAGCGAAGGGGTTCAAATGGCCGTACAGCACGCAGAGAAGACCGCCGTGGTGTTGACGCGCGACGGACGGGCCGATCTGCTGAACGCAGATTTGGCCAGAGAATTGCGAGCGATCCGCGAGCCTCGCGCCAAACTGCTGATGTGAGCGCCACGCTGAGCAAAACAATTTCGGACCCCTAAACCCCGGCGATTACCAACACTATGGAGCGAAAAATATGAACCTGTTGTTGCTCTTGCTCATTCTATTTCTCATATTCGGCGGCGGTGGCGGATATTACGCCTACGGCTCTTACGGTGGGTCCGGACTCGGGGGCGTTCTTGGCCTGGTTTTGGTAGTTCTGGTCATAGTGTGGTTGGTTAGAAGGGTTTGAGGGCAAGTTGGCCCCGTCGATGCCAGCGAGTGGCGGGGTTGTGATCGCCCCGTTCGACGTCCAATCATTCGGTCGGGAACCGAAATGCGCCATTTGCGACTTCCGGCAAGGGCCGGGGCTGGTCGGACGTCGATAGCTGGAGCCAACGGCTGAATCCGTTGCCTCGGCCGACTTCCCTTCATATTGGCGGCGCGCCCTACGGGAGTGGCGTCTCAGGGCTCCTCGCGCTCAGCCCATGCGCGCCGGCGGTGGCGTCGTGTTGCGATGCCGTTGGTTGGTGATCCATCATCAAGCGACGCATTCGTGGCCGTCTATCCTAGGCGCCCCCGGCGTCCAAGTGGGACCCTGGGCCGCCACATGGCTTGGAGATTGATCAGGACGGGCAGATGCGAGCGTCGGCATCTTCGTGTCGTCAGGGCATTGCGGGTTTCGACGCCCATCGATACGTCAACCTAAAGTGGCGTCGGTCGCGCAACCCAAACTCTCCCGGTTGTCAAGGTCACAAATAGGGCATCGCCCTCATTTCCGGGGATGCGGTTGCCTATTGATTGTCCATCGCGGCGCAGAAAATGGTGAGCAGGGGGACGGCCGCGATATCACAGAGACTGGCAATTCCGCTACTGACGGGAATGATCAGATCGCATCCCATGGCCAGCATTGCGAGGCCGCCCAATCCTGTTGATATCAGAAAGAGAGTCACAACGATTGTCCGGAGTGTGAGGGAACAGGTCCAAGCGGCGCGGACGCGGGGCCGACCGGAGTCTGGATTCGGCGCCCTACCGACAGCGGCGAGCGGCAAGCGGAAATCACGCTCGAGCGGCGTCCGCGGAGATGCCGGCGTCAGCGGCGTCGCGACCAACGCCTAATTCAACGTCGCTCGCTGGCGAGGCGAACGAATTCGTTTCAGAACCATCGACCGCGGCCATACCAACCGAATCCGCCGAACAAGAATATGAGGACTACAATAATGAGCAGAGTGTTCGTATCCATGATCGCAGCCTTCTCGGTTGTTGCAACGCGTCGGAAACTTCTTGCCGCCCACGCCGATGTTATCGACAACATAGCCAAGGAAAGTTCGTCGCATAGGACCGGAAAACACCCAAGGCAAGCGATCCGAATGGCGAGCGACGGCCTCGCATCTGGCGATCTGTAGTCTCGGCAGGGTTCGATGCAGGGCCGTGGATTTCCGAGTTCGCGTATTATCCGAGCCTACTTACAGCCGCGGTCGGCCGATATGCCTGCTGCTGACGGAAAAACGATCCGCCAGAACTGCAATGGAGAACGCTCATGAAGAGATTCCAATTGACCGGCGCAGCGATTTTGATGTGCTTGCCTTCGATCGCGATAGCGCAGACCGCACCCGCCGCCACACCGATGGCCAACGACAAACAGGCTGCGGCGTCCCCAGCCACTTCGTCGGATTCCGATGACGCCGTCACGACGAAAATGGCCAACACGCCAACAACGGACGGCGCGGGCATTCGTCAGAAGCTGACGATCAGTCTGCAGCAGGCCGGCTTCACCAACATAAAGATTGTGCCTGATTCGTTCATCGTGCAGGCGAAAGACAAATCGGGCGATCCGGTGACGATGTTCCTGGACTCCAATTCGCTGGCCGTCGTCGCAAGCTCGGACCCGACCGCCGACAACGCCAAAAGCGCACCGGGAGCGACGGATCAAACGGCTATGGCGGCCTCGGATGGAATGTTCACGTCCATTCCCGCCAATGACGATCTGAGTTCGAAGATGATTGGGTTGTCCATCTACAATAACGAAAGGCAGGATATCGGATCGATCAAGGACATCGCCTTCGGCCAGAATGGCGTGAAGGCCTATATCGTCGGTGTCGGCGGGTTTCTCGGCATGGGGGATCACTACGTCGCGGTTCGTCCCTCTTCGATCAAGCTCACCTACAATACTGACGACAAGAAATGGCATGCCATGATGGACACGAACGCCGATCAACTGAAGGCGGCGCCGGAATACAAATACGCCAGCTGACCTGACGGCCTGACTTTGGCGTTTAGGAGGGTCGCCCGCCGGGTCTCGCCGGCAGGGCGGCCGCGTCCATGATACGGATTCAGAAA
>Ga0302154_10000422_pt1 | contig 39834 bp, 47 predicted proteins | sample I_Bog_N2_3_FD_193507 | JGI IMG/M metagenome (GOLD analysis project Ga0302154, IMG submission 193507) | Peat permafrost microbial communities from Stordalen Mire near Abisko, Sweden - I_Bog_N2_3 | ecosystem: Environmental > Terrestrial > Soil > Wetlands > Peat | place: Sweden: Abisko, Stordalen... | reverse complement strand
TCAAAGGGAAGGTTCTCGGGACGCTGTCGACCGATCGGCCGAAATTGGTCATGGTTGCAGCCGAACTTCGTACGGGCTCAGCTTTTTACTACGGTAGGCATGCCACAGGCAGTTGGCGTTTCGGGAAGATTGAGCATTCTCAAATTCCTGTCGCCCAAGCGGTAGCAGCGTCAGCCGCTTTCCCACTACTTCTTCCCGCCCTCGACGAATTCTTGCTCTTTCGCAAGCCCGACAGTTCACTCCGCAGCGAACGGGTGACGCTGACAGATGGTGGTGTCTACGACAATTTGGGTCTGTGCCCGCTCTGGCCGGACCGGGATCGGGAGATCAGCATAGGCGTTGAGGAGATTGACACAATCGTCGCCTGCCGCGCTGGCTACGGCCTTCGGACAGGCAACCCGAGCCTTTTCGCCGTTTCCCGGCTGCGGGCCGCCTTCAACTGTACTTCTAACCGGACCCAGCATCTCAGTATGAATCGCCTTTTCGACCTCAAAGCGGCCGGCCGCCTTAAAAGTTTTGTCCTTCCGTATCTAGACCAGGATGACGACAAGCTTTCCTACGCCCCAGCCGACTTGGTGTCACGGGCGTCGGTCGCGGGCTATCCGACAAACTTCTCTGCCATGCCTGAAGAGTGGATCGAGAAGCTATCAAGGCGCGGAGAGCAGCTTACTCTGGCAGTGATCCGTGAGCATGCGCCTGAGTTGCTTCCGCCCGGATGGAACTTCAACACAGACCATTCCGACGCTTCACAACCATCGGTTTGCTCCAACCTGGCATCGGCCGCCGGCTGAATAACAATACAATAGATAGCCAAGAGTACATCGTTTAAACGGAAAAATGGGCTAGCTCTCATGCCTGCAAAGCAAATATATACACGCTTTAGAGCGTATCATCTAGGGCAAGCCGGGTCATCGTTCTCGTACTATGCGGATGGGACGTTTACTTTAATTGAAGCTAGGATGACAGATATCAGTAAGCCTAACGTTGCTAAAGAGCTAATGATTTGTAATAAAAGTGCCGTTGACTGCCTTCATATTACGAGTTGGGATCAGGATCATTGTTCGGTTGGTGATTTGCGCCAGATCAAAGACTGTTGGCAGTCCGGCGATTTGTATCCCAATTACACCCGGCTATATAGATGGCCTGAAGACCGCCTCCGAACTGGGTTATTCGGACATATTCTATGGGCCAAGATCCTTATTTGAGAATGCTAACGACAACTCGACCATAAAGACTTTTAGGAGTGGGTGCTTCAATGTTGCCAGTCTTGGCGACGTGGAGGATGAAAGCATAGGATCAGTTCTTCGAAGGAGCAGCATTTTTAAAAGCGAAGTGGACGTGCTCATCTTGGCGCACCATGGAGCCGACTGCGCAACAAACTCGAAAGGTTTTTTTGAGAGAGTTCGGCCAAAGGTGGCTGTGTGTAGCAGCAATTTCGCGAACCAATTCGAGCATCCGCGTGAGGAAGTGCGAAGGAGGCTGTTTGATCTTAAGATACCGATTTATACAACTAAAACAGGGGACGTAATTATTGAATCGCTCAATCCGCACAGCAGCGCCTTTAGGGTTTACAATTTGATATCGGGCTCTACTCAGATATCTTCCTGCAAAGACTTCGGCGCCAAAAAATATAGCCTGCTCTCCGCAAACCTGGACACGATAAGGAATCGCTATAATCCCCAGCCATCCTACGGGGCGCGGCGATAAAATCCGCCTCCGAGGGTCGCTTCACGGTGTTATGAGGTCATTCAAACCGGACAGCTAACATTCTGGCCTCACGGACATCCCCGCCATCAGGATTGCCGGCAATTGCCTTGAGGTAGGCGCGGGCAGGCTGATCCGGTTCCGTCCTACCGTGCTCCCAATCGCGAAGCGTGCCGATTGGAATCTGGTAGCGCGTGGCGAATTCCTCCTGCGTCAGGCCCAGGGCGCGGCGCAGCGTCTTGGCGCGGGGCACACGGCGCATCCGGGCCACGGCGTCGTCGGTTAGAGGCTGCGCGTCAGGGTTGGCCAGCGCCGCCGCGTGAACCTCATCCTCGGTCATGTCCCGCAACCGCTGCCAATCCGTCTTGTCTTCAAGCGGCTTGGTCGTGCCATCAGGCAGCACCTGAACCAGCGTTCCGTCACTCTGCCGTTTGGCTATGATAGTCGTCTCTTTGCTCATGCTTCGTCGCTGTTCGGTTCGGTGTTCGTGACACACGAGGTAGGCGTAAGAAACGATCAAGCCAAGTTCGTGAAACGCCATAACCGCGCAGGCTATTCCTCATCCAGCAACGAATTGAGGTGGTCGTGTTCAGGGCGCATGCGGCTGTTCGCAATCTGCTCGATTTCCGCCTCCGCCATATCGACGACAGCCCAACTGCGGCGCGCGTATGCCTTGAGGGATTGCATCTCCTCGAACTCGACGGCGGACACGAAATACCCCGTAACCCGGCCATGACTGGTCACAGCGACCGGCTCGCGCTGGGCGATTTCCTGGTACTGGCCGAAGTCGCGGGTGAACTCCGTCGCCGGGACTTCGCGCATAATTCCTCCTCAACAAAAGGCGCAATTTGCGTATTTTACGCGAATGTGCCGCCGTCCGTCAGCAAGACAAAACCTCGATGTGCCCAGCCCCGGACCGTCGCCGGGCCGGACCGACCGTGATCGTCACGTCCCGCCCAAGACGCGCCAGGCAGTTGAGCATCTTTGCCTCGCTAACCCCCCGGAACTGCCCACGCAGCAAGCCCGACAGTTTGGGTTGCGGCATGCCGATGATCTCGGCCGCCTCGACCTGCGTCAGCCGCCGCCGCTTGATGATCTCGCCAATCTTGGCGGCGAGCTGCGCCTTGATCTGCATCTCGTCCGCGTCCGGCCGCCCGAGATCGGCATAGACGTTGGTGCTGCCTTCCTCGATCTCCATCACACCGTCACTCCGTTTGCCCACGCATCGCACCGCCGCCGCCCGCTTGCAACCCAAGACCGATTAGTATAATCACGATTAGTCTAATCCGGATGAGACTAGCCGTGTTCGTCGGCCGCAGCCAGGAACTGTCCCGCCTGCAGCAGGAGTTCGCCGCCCCGCGACCCTCCCTGCTGGTGATCTACGGCCGGCGCCGGGTCGGCAAATCCACGCTCCTCCGGCAGGCGACGAAAGCCGTCCCGCACGTATTCTACCAGGCCACGCGCGTCACCGCCGCCTTGAACCTGGAATCCCTGAAGGCGGAAATCGCCCGCGCTCTCGGCCCGGACGACCTGCTGCACGGCCTGGGGGACTGGCTGGGCGTGCTGACCTATCTCGCCCGGCAAGCCGAAGCCACGCCCGGCCTGCTGGTCGTGCTGGACGAGTTCCCCTACCTCGCCGAGGTCGATCCGGCCCTTCCGTCGGTCATCCAGAAATTCTGGGATTCCGGCGCACCGGAGGCGGGACGGCTGAAGCTGGTGCTCTGCGGCTCGATGATCGCCCAGATGGAGAACCTGCTCGCCGAGCGGAACCCGCTCTACGGCCGAAAGACCCTGGCCATGGATGTCGCGCCGCTGCCACTGCGGGATGCCGCCCGCTTTTTCCCGGACTACTCCCCGGAGGATCGGTTGCTCGCCTACGGCATCTTCGGCGGCATTCCGTTCTACCTTCAGCTTTGCGATCCGGCGGCCAGCCTTGAACGGAACGTCATCAATCTGCTGCTGACCAATGCAGGACCGCTGGTCGATGAACCGACCGTGCTGCTGCAATCGGAACTCCGCGACATTCAGCGCTATGCCAGCATTCTGGCGGCGATCGCCGACGGCTGCACCAAGCTCGGCGAGATCAGCAGTCGCGTGGGGGATATCAGCGATTCCAGCAGGCTGGGTCCCTACATGGAGAGGCTGCAACGCATGCATCTGGTTCGCGCTGTCCGGTCGCTGGACGCCGAACCCAAATCCCGTGACCGCCGCTACTTTATTGCCGACTCGTTGATGGCGTTCTGGCATCGCTTCGTCCGCCCGAACTTGTCGAGCGTCACGCAAGGCTTCGGCACCGCCGTCTGGCGCCACCAGATCGCGCCTCGGCTGGATGCGTTCATGGGCGGCGCGTTCGAGGAAATCTGCCGCGAGCACGCCCGCCGCCATTCGCAAGAGCGCCTGCCAGCCCCAGCCCAGCAGATTGGCCAGATGTGGGGCGCCGACTACGACATCGATGTCGCCGGGCGGTTGCTGGATGACTCGATGGTGTATGGCGAGTGCAAATGGCGCCGCGGCGACGTCGGCGAGGACGTCCTTGCCGCGTTGGTCGATCGAGCCAACAGGACCGCGTACGGGCGCGGCGTCGATCGGCGCCACTTCGTTCTCTACGCCCGCACAGGCTTCAAGGCAGGTGTCCAGGAGAAAGCCGCGGCGGATGAGCGGATCGTTCTGCACACGCCGGCGACGATACTCGGGCTCTAACTAATGTGGGTGCCCTTGGCTTGCCGCTGATCGTGCCAAAGCCGCCAAGGGCGCCGCGGCGTGCCCCCCTATGGGCTCAAACGTGCATCGGGCGCACGGTCACCGATCTCCGGGCGTCCGCCATTGACGAAGAACAGCCGGGACAGCCGGCCCTCGCCGAGCACGCCGGCAAGCTGGCGGAAGGCGAAATACGGCAGCAGAATCAGGAACATCAGCAGGGTCGTTGTCAGTATCTGGTACAAATGGGCTCCCGCCACGTCGGACAGCGACTCGACGACGGTGCGTCCGTGCAGGAGGCCGACGAGGGTTTCCTCGATCGCGAGCAGCACCAGCAGAAACACAAGGAACACGAAGGACTGGTGCAGCGTGGGGTAGATCAGCGGTCTGCCCGTGAACCGCTGGCCCAGGCGCATGCTGTTCCCGAGCAGCATGAACTTCCCCAGGATCAGCGCCTTGACCGCGGCAAACCCCCACGGCGCGTAGCTGATGCCTTCCTCCCTCAGCACCGCAGCCTTGTACAGGATGATCGCGCCGAAGCAGACATACAGATAGACGAAGACGATCGCGTATTCCTTGAGTTCATGGCCGACCTTGTGAACGATCGTCCGGTTCGACCGAGCTTTGGTAATCATGGGCTGCCTCTCCGACCTGTGCCGATTGCCAATTCCAATACCATAGTCCGAACGGCGGCGGCGGTCGTCTGCTCCCTGGACCGGCCGGGTCCATACGTGCCGTTCCCGGAACTGGATATGGCGCCTCACAAGCGCGGCATCGCTGTGCACTCCCGATCTCAAACCGCGGTGAGGAACCGGGTCCGGCCTAAACCAACCGTGGGATCGTGTCGGCTGAAGCCGTAAGCTGCGCGAGTGGACCGGAGCCTGCACCGGTCGGTCGATCGCGATATCCCGAGGTCCGGCAAGAGAGAACGGCGCGTGTAACCGTCATACGCCGGGACCGCTCTGTTCGCTGGCTCGGCAGCCTAAGAACGTGGCGTGCAAGGTGATGAGCGAAGGAGACATTCAGTGGGGGACCACGGTGACTATCCGCGCACGCAACGCATCGGAATCTTCGTGTTCGACCGCTTCGAGCCCATCGACGTGTGGGGCTTCGCCGAGGCGTTCACGGTATCCCGCTTCCTGGGCACCGGTTACGCCTCCGGCCCGCCGTATCCGTTCGAAGTCGTGTTGATCGCGAAGGAGTTGCAAAAGGTAAAAAGCGTCAACGGCCCGCATGTGATGCCGGATTACACCTGCGCCCAGGCGCTGGACCAACCGTTCGATCTCCTCATGGTGCCGGGCGGCGGCGGTTCATGGCCTCTCGTCGATGATCCGTCCGTGCTCGATTGGCTGCGCGCGATGGATGCGAAGGTCGGCATCATGGCGTCGGTCTGTACGGGCGCAGCGCTGCTGGCCAAGGCGGGGCTGCTCGACGGCAAGCCGGCGGCAACCAATCATGGATCGTTCGGCTGGGTCTCCCAGCACGGACCGGCCGTGCTTTGGGACAGCGTTTCGCGCTGGGTGGATGCCGGCAAGTATGTCACGTCCGCGGGCGTTTCGGCCGGCACCGACATGGGCTTCTACCTGGTCGCGCGGCTCGCGGGCCGGGCCGTGGCGGAGATAGCCGTGCAAACAGCCGAGTACAACTGGCACCGCGATCCGCAGGCGCCCATTTGCTATCCTCAGCAAGCCGCGGTTCCCAGCAAGTCGTGAACGAAACTACAAGGAAGACCAGAGAGGTTCTGATGTTCGCAGTCCAGCGCTGCGCTATATCGGAGAGCATGTGCTGTTCTGCAACATCTTCGGTCATGAGGACCAGGGCATGATGCAGAATGTCCGCATCGACATCCCCGACGGTCAGGGCGACACCACGTCGATTCATTGAGCGGGACAAAAACAGCTTCAACAAACCACAGGGAGGCGATGATGACAGCTCGTACCGAGGACCGGCTGGCAGCGAGCCGCAGATCGTTGCTGAAGGCGGGCCTGGCGCTTGCTGCCACGGCGCTGCCGTCACCACCTGCCGCGCGAGCCCAACCATTGTTCGTGCGGCCGGATATCAATAGCCAGGCTGGTCAGCAGATGGCCGCGCTGTACGCGAAGGCGGTGGCGCAAATGCAGGACCCGGCGATCAACATTCCGCCGCAACCGCAGAGCTGGGCCTTCCAGGCCTACATCCACGGAGTCCCAGCCAACCCGTTTCATCCGGTGGAGTCGCCCGGTCTCCGTCACGGCACGGCAGCGCTCAAGGCGCGGATCGACCTGATCTACGGCCAGCCGGCGACAGGAACGCCGCAAGCCGCCTGGAAGGCGGCGGCATTACGGTGTTGGGGCACTTGCCCGCACGGCAGCCCTTGGTTCGTCGCCTGGCATCGCTGGTACATGTTCTATTTCGAACAGATTATCCGGTCGGCGATCGGGGGCAGGGGCTTTGCGCTGCCATACTGGAACTATGCATCCGACCAGGGCGGGTCGCTGCAACTGCCCGCCTTGTTCCAGGATCAGTCGAGCGCGCTTTACGAAGATACGCGCGGTTTGGGCTTTTCCAACGCAGCGGGGACCGGCAACCAGAACGTGCCGATGAACACGAACGGCTTCATGCCGTTTTCGCAGACGGATTATGGCCCTGCCTTGCGTGCAAAGCCGCTGTTCCCATCGGACGATTCGACGAACTTCGCGGAACCGCCGGACCCGGGATATTACGCGCTCGGATTGGCCGGGCGCCTGGAGATTCAGCCGCATGACAACGTCCACGACAACGTGGGCGGGCTCATGTCGAACGTGCCGGTCGCTGCCGTCGATCCGATCTTCTATGTCCACCATTGCCAGATCGACCGGCTGTGGGCTGCGTGGCAGGCCGCCGGCGGCAGTACCTATAACTGGGGCACGACATCGACCGCCCCGTCGCAGGAGGAATGGGAGAGCCGCAAGTTCGAATTTGTCGATGACAAGAACAACGTCGTGACGGTGACGGCCTTGGGACAACTGGACATCAGGAACCTGGGATACCAATACGACCGGCTGCCGCAGCCGGAACCGCTGACGGCGCTGGCGGCCACGGCTGCAACGCCGCAGGTAACGGTGGCGGCGTTGCAGGGCAGCGAGCTCAAAGTGGGCAGCGAGGGGGCGCGGACCACCCTCGCGCCCATGCCGGAGGCGGAGAGTCGGTTGCTGGCGCCCCAAGGGCAGCCGACGCAGCCTCCGACGCTGATCCTGAAAGGCGTCAAGCTGCTCGCCCGGCCTCCGGCGCCGCTGCATGTGTTCCTGAACCTGCCCGAGGGCGCCGCGCCGACGCTCGACAGTCCGTATCACGTGGGGGTGCTCAACTTCTTCAACTGGGATACCGGCACTGGCGGCCCGATGTCGGAGATGCTGCATGGCGGCGAGGTGCGCCACGCCACGCCCGCAACGGGCGAGTTCCGGTTCTCGGTGGCAGCGGTGCTGGCGCGGCAGAAAACAGAGAATCTGTGGAGCGGTGGCCCGGTTACGGTGACAATTTCCACATTGGGCGCCGACCGCTCGGCCGGGCAGACCTATGTGACGATTGGGCAGGTGCAGCTCGTTCCGTGATGCGGCATCGGTGGCGTGCCTGGCGGTGATTTCGGGCACGAATTCGGCTGCGTCCACGGTGCGGGGTGGGGCAGGCCCGCCCGCCCGAGCGCCGCGACGGTCGGCGTGCCAGCAGGTTGCCGCGACGCCGCTGGGCAGGGGCGGCGCGTCTGCCCGCGCGCCGCGACACCGAGCCGACGTCAGGGAGTCGTTGCAGTCGCCGGGCTGATTGCCGGCCCGCCGGCGGGCAGCTTCGCGTCATGGTCCGGCAGGCCGCGGGCGGTCTCGCCCAGCGCCGGAAGGTCGCGCACGATCGGCACCGCATCGATCCGGGTGGACAGCAAAAGCTGGAACACCATGTTGGCGCCGTTCAAAAAGCCCACCTCGACCGCGGCCAGATAGTATTCCCACATGCGGCAGAACCGCTCGTCGGACAGCGCCGCGGCCTGGTCGCGGTTGGCGGCGAAGCGTGCCCGCCAGTGCCGCAACGTGTGGTAGTAGTGCAGCCGCAGCACCTCCATATCGGCGACCCACAGCCCGGTGCGCTCGGTGGCCGCGAACACTTCGGACAGCGACGGAACGTAGCCGCCGGGAAAAATGTATTTGCGGATGAACGGTCCGGTCGTGCCGGGCGGCCGCATGCGCCCGATGCAGTGGATGAAGGCGTAGCCGTCATCTTTCAGCAGCGCGCGTATCGTACCGAAGTATTCGTCGAAATGGCCGATCCCGACATGCTCCATCATGCCGACCGACACCACGCGGTCGAAGCGACCGGTCAGGGTCCGGTAGTCTATCTCGCGGAATTCGACCAGATCGGACACCCCCGCCTGCTCCGCCCGCTCGCGCGCGACGCGGATCTGTTCCGGCGACACGTTGACCGCCACCACCCTTGCGCCGGTCGTTTGCGCGATGTGGATGGCGAACGAGCCCCAGCCTGACCCGATCTCGGCAACGGTCATCCCTGGCTGCAGGCCCAGCTTCAGGGTCGCACGGCGCAGCTTGTTGGCCTGTGCCTGTTCCAGCGTGTCGTCATCGGGGTTTTCGAAGTAGGCGCAAGAATAGTTGAGCCCGTCATCCAAAAACAGCCGGTAGATATCCGTCGAGACATCGTAGTGGTGCCGCGCGTTGGCCGCGGCCACGCCGACCGGGTTGGCCTGATGCCAGCGCTTCACCGCGCGCCAGAACCGGCGCAGCAATTGCTGCGATGTGTTCGATGCCAATCCGCCGCGGTTGACCCCGAACAGAGACATCAGATCGCCCACGCCCGCCCCCTGCTCGAAGGTGAGCGTCCCGTTCATGTACGCCTCGCCGGCGTACAGCTCGGGGTTGAGCGCCATCCTCGTGTACAGCGCCCGGTCATGCAGCCGCAGCGTGACGGAGGGACCCGGACTCGCACCGCCAAAGACGTGCATGCCGCCATCGGCGTCGATCAGACGCAGCGTGCCGGTCCGGATGAACTTGGTGAGCAGGCTCGACAGCAGCCGCATCAGCGCAGGTCCCTCTTACCAAGCCGCGGACACGACATTCTCGATTCGCCCGCGGGCTCATTCCAGCCGGCGATATAGCACTCCGCGAAGGGAGCGGAGAAGCGTCCGGTCACGATCGTGCCGAGGACGGGCCGGCCGGGGGCCGGACGTCAGTGCGTCCCAGCCTATTCGGACGGCATTCGCCGACCGCCTGCCCCCGACCGGTCACCGCAAGCGTAGGGTGGATCAGCGCAGCGCCATCCACCGTTGCTCCAAGCCGCACCGCTACGGCGGACGAAGAACGCCGAACGTCGGTCCAGAGCGGTCGTCGGAAGGATCAGTCGATGCCCAGCGGCTCCAGCGCCCGCTCCACCGACCCCACCACCGGCCAACCCCGCACCCGCGCTCGCACCCGCGCGATCGTCGATAGCTGTGATGGAAGCGTGTAGAGCGCTTCGCCGTCACGCTCGCCGGCGGTGCTGACCAGGAACGGCTTGCCCGGCTCCGCTTTGCGAAGCCGCTCCAGTACGGCTGTGACGGCGCGCGGTTCCAGATGGGTCCGCTCGGCGATGCTGGCGGCGGTGCGCAGATCGAATGCCGGGTTGATCAGTTCCGCGAGCACCGCGCGCGCGTCGTCCGGGTTCAAACCGTCAGGCAGGGCCGGCAGGTCCCAGCCCTCGATCTGGTCGCGGCGGACAAGGTCGCTCAGAATGGATCGCGAAATGTACTGGCGCAGCCGGTCGCCGCTCCACGTCAAACCGATCAGGGCGAGAGTCCGCAGCACCCGGTTCGTGGTTTGCGCCCGGATCAGCACCGGTCCGACCGCTTTCAGGCGGGACGCGATCTGAGTCAGCAGGGTGTCGAAGGCGCCTTGGGTCATGCGGGGCCAGTGCGGCAGCGGCACCTCGGCGACAGCCGAGCCAAACAGGGGCACGATCACGTAGGTCTCGGGCTGATCTGCTGCCTCCCGTACCGCCAGGAAACGTGTTCCCAGCTTCTCCATGCCGACGGCAATGTCGTTCGATCCCGGCAGGCTGAAAACTGCGGTCAGGAATCGCTGGCAGTTGCGCCGCCCGAGCTGGAAGTCGTGCGCACGGAATCGCTCGTCCAGGAAGCCGCCGAAGCCGCCAAGCAGCCCGCAGGCGATGGTATAGCGCTGCTCGACGCCGTTCAGGTTGCGCTCCGGCGCGATCAGGAACCGGCTGAGGTCATTGACATCCGCCGCGGGTGCCAGTTCCTCGACCTTGAAGCGCACCTGGTTGATCAAGGTCGGGTACAGAGCGCGGACAACGGCGACGAGTTCCGCAGCGGGCTGGTCGTCCGGCAGAAAGGCGGGCGCCTCGGGAAAGGGGGAGACCATGATGACGGCTTTGTCCGCGTCCTGGCCCTGTGTCTTCTCTGCCGAGGCGCCACCCATCAGAGTGAATTGCGCGTAGTCAAACGGGTTGTTGTTGATCAGCCCCCCGTCCACGTTCAGAAAGCCGAATTCGACATCCTTGCCGGCAGCGAGGAACGTCGGCGGAAAATTCGGATTGATGAAGTCTTTGGACACCTTCAACGGGTAATTCCGGCCTAAATACTGGCCGATCGGAAAAGCGAGCTTGCGCGGCGCCAAACCGATGGGAAACGCCGCCGAGGCCAGCGCGCAGTCTCCGTAGGTGTTCCACTCCACGTAAGGGACCTTTTCCAGCGCGGCGGCGACCTCGCCGTACGGCGGCAGCGTGGTGACCGATAGCGGAATACCCTTGTCGTGGCTGACCCATTGGCTGTCCTGGATGGTCCGGCCGCCCAGGTCGGTAACGATATAGTGCACGCGGTCGCCATGGGTCTGCATGTCGTAAAAGCCGTTGCCGAACGGCACGCGGAACGGCATCCCGCGCAAGTTCGAGAACGTCAGGTAAACGTGCAGGGTGTCGGCGACGTAGCCATAGGCCGGCTTGAACGCTGAATCGGCATCGGCCGGGCACAGCAGAGCTTGGCGCTTGATCCAGTCCAGGAGCTGCGAATTCAGCAGCGATTGCACTTGCTGAGGCTGTTTCTTCAGGTCTTCCTCGGTCAGGAAGGAAATCTTACCCTCGGGTGCGACCAGACTCGGATAGGTGACCCAGGTGTCGTACAGGGATGGCAACACGCATCGCAGCGTCTGATAGACTGTGCCCGGGGTGCGGTAGGCGTTGTTGACCTCATCCGGGGTGAAATCCTTGGGCTTGAGGCCCCTGGCCAGCGCGATGGCGCCCAGCGCCCCGGTGATGGCGCCCGCCGACGCGCCGGTGACCACCTTCAGGACCACGCGGTGGTCCGGCACGCCGGGCTGACCGCGCTGCTTCTCCCACTCATCGAGCGCCTGGAACAGGAAGTCGAGCACGCCCGCGGTGTAGGCACCCGCCGAAATGGCGCCGGACAGCGCCAGGCCGAGTTGAAACGTCTTGCCGGTGCTTTCGGTGGCGGAACTCTCAGACCCAAGGTCAGACATTGCGTCCTCCTGCGAGTGCAAGTGCGGCAGTCCTGGCTCGTTCCGGCGCTTTGGCCGTTACTGGTTCGATTTAACCCGTCCGATCTAACCCGCCTGATCTAACCGGCCCCTTGGGCGCCGGCCACTGAACCAAATGTGATATGGAATTCGGTCGCTACGCGGTCGGCGTCTCGGGCAGCAGCGCGACCGGGCCAGGGCCGGGGGACACACGGTCCGCCGCGCGGAACAGTGCTTCCAGCGCCGTGCCGCGCGGCACCCCGTCGGCGAGCCACGCCATCTGCCACTCGCCCAGCGCGCGGTAGCTCTCGAACTGGCTCTCGGTGAACCACTGGTCGGTCGTGCTGTCGTGCGGGAAGTCCTTGTCCGACAGGCCGAAGGCGCGCACGTCGGCCGGGATGTGCGACAGGAAGCTCGGCTTGATATAAATCAGTTGGCCGATGCTTCCGTCCGGGTAATGGATGTCGCCGACAGCGACGCCCAGGGCGTCTTTGGCGAGATCCTTGTCCGCCTCGATTGCGCTGCGCGGATGGATGCGCATCGGCTGCCGCACCGTCACGGTCACGCCGAGATCGATCGCCGCCTTCCGCAAGGCGTTGCCGAGGTCGAAGAACGCGCACCCCCCGTCCTGCCCTGCGTCCACCGCCACGATGCGGCTGCAGCGCCGGCGGAGCATCTCATACAGTCCGAGATTCTCGAAGTGCCCGCCATCCGACAGGTTCAGCGCCTGACTGTTGTCCGTGGTCGTGCCGAGCAGCTCGTCCACCAGCGCGGCGAGCGAGTTCGCCGGCTTGGCAAGCCGCAACTGCTCCGCCGTCGCCACCGCCGGGTTGGGCAGCCAGGCGCCGAGGCGGACGTTGAACAGCGTCATCAGGAACGCGGTCACCCGTGACGAATGGTAGCCCCAGTTCGGGTTGACCGCGGCGCCGGAGATGGTCAGCACGGTGCCGATGGTAACCCCTTTGTCGGCGTTCCGGACGTCGCCCAGGCTGTCCATGCCGGCATAGGCAGTGGTTGGCACGAACGCGCCGCGCGCGTCGTCCTGCGGCCGCTGTTGGGGGTGGCGCAACGCGGCGGACCCGCAGGCCAGCGGCGTGGCGGTGAACGACTCGGCCTTGCGCTCGGCATTGGCGGCGTTGCTGACCGCGGTCACGTTCAGCGTCATGTTGATCACCGGCAGCAGGCGCTGCTTCGCGGCCGGCCGCCTGAAATCGGCCAGCCGCGGATTGTCCGCCGGGTCGAAGCCGGTGAACGGGTCGGGGCTGCGGACCGGCCGGGCGGACCCCAGGAACGCCCGGACCAGCCGGTTGCGATACACCGCGTGCAGCGAGAACCGGTTGACGTTGACGCGGCCGAACGCCACCGTCAGCGCGTAGAGCGGGACCGCCAGAAGCACCTGCAGCAACAGCGGCACCCAGATCGGGCTGGTCTCGCCGAACAGCCGCTGCTGCACCCATCCCAGCCCGTATTGCAACACCCCGCCCGACAAGGCGAACACGCCCACCGCGTAGGCCGCCGACAGCGCGTTCAACAGCAGCGGCGTCCACCGCCCAGGCTTCGCCGCCAGAGCCTCGATCCCGGCCGTCAGCCTCTTGCCGAGCCAGGCTGCGACGGAGCCGACCAGCGTCGTTCCCGCCGCCGCCCCAGCCATGGGGGCCAGGGACCAGTCGCCCCCGGACGACACGAATTGCAGCAGCGGTGGCAGGACGAGGCAAGCCAAGGCAAAGCCGGTCCAGGCGACGGCGAGCAGAAGGGCCTGCGCGCTGGACCTCGCGAGCCATTCCCGATCCAGGTCGGCCAGCAGCGCCTCCTTGCGGAAAGCGACATAGAACGTCGTCTGCAACACGTGCACGCCGACCAGCCAAAGGGGAGCGAAAACCGTCAGCAAGGTCTCCTTGTTGACGAACACCGGCCAGGCCGCGTGCGCGGGCTCGATGGCGCGCAGGCCGATCCAGATCAGCCCGGCGGAGCACAGCGAGGCGGCGAGCCAGCGAACCGCGTTGGTGCGATAGAGCGAGTCCGAGTCCGTGCCGGGTCCGAGCTTGGAAAACCAGGCCGCGCCGTAGCCCACCAGCATGGCGGCGACATAGAGCAGCGGTATGGCGCTCTCCAGCCACGTCCACACCTCCGGTGAGGCCAGCCCATGGTCGAGCACCGCCGGCAGGACCAGCGCCCAGAACAGTGCAGGGGCAGTAACGTTCCACAGAATGTCCCTGGCGGACGCGAAGCCCGGCGGGTTGATCGACCGGTGGCTGGGAATCAGCGAACAGGCACGGTAAGCGCCGATGCCAAGTGCGCCCGCGGCGGCCGCCAGCAACACGAGCGCGATGACCTCGCTGAAGCTGAGGCTGTAGATCAGCGTGCGGTAGAAAATCGGCGCCAGGGCCAGCAGCAGGAACAGCGGCGCAAACACCATCCAGTTCAGCAGCAGGTTGCGCATGTACAACACGATCCCCGACCAGGTGTCGGTGGAAAACGGGCCGGTCTGCGGCGTGAGGTAATTGGTATAACCGCGCAGCGCGCTGAGTGCCGCGGGACCGGCCGAGCCCAGCGCAGACTGCGCCCGGTCGGCGTCGCCGGCCTCATGCAGCAGCATCTGCAGCCAGCCGCCGATGAACCCGCCGCCGGACACCGTCGAGACATAGTCGAACCGGTTCAGCAACCGTTTCGCGGCCAGGGCCTGCAGCACCCCCAGGCAGAACGAGGCGCTGCGGATGCCGCCACCGGACAGGCACAGTGCCGTCAGCCCGAGCCTGGCCTGCCGCTGCTCCAGGCTTTCGCTTGCCCTGGCCGCGGGTTGAGCCGCGGGCTCCCCGCTGGCGGCGCGCCTGCGCTCGATCTCGTCAAGCTCGGCGGACAGGACGGTGTCCGTGTCCAGCACGATTGCATCGGCCATCGGGCACCCCCGGGTCTGGTTTCACCAGGATGCTGCGCCGGATCGCCCCTGCCGCTGAATCACTTCAGTGCGCTCGCGGCTGCCGCCCCGGCTGCCGTCACGCGATCGCCCCTATTTGGGGGAAGACCGCCTTCGCCGGCTGAGCCGGCTGTCGTGCGAAGAATTTCATCGCGCCTTGTCCCGCGAATGCTCAACGATCCGCTGGCGGTGACGCTTCGGCTGCACGCGGTTCGAGGGAGGACAGGAGATGCACGGCGGCCTTCCCGTAAGCGACAAGACCGGCAAGTCCCCAGGCAGGCTTTGGACGTTTGCACTCGAATGGCTGGTCACGGTGTACGCCACGGCGATCGTTCTCGGCTCGATCGTCCTGTTCATGATGAGCACGACCTCCGAGCAGGTTCGGGAACTCATCGCGGAGCAAAACGCCAGCGGGCTCAAGCTCTGGTCCAATCTGGAATATTACCGGGATCATCACAGAGACCCGCAGCCGTCCGATGCCTCGCTGCCGCCGGGGCTGTTCGACGAATTGGTGGAATTTTCCCGCAGGAACGGTGAGATCATAAAGACGGTGCACCGCCTGCGGATCGAGAATGTTTTCTCCCAGGGGTCGTCCTGGGAGGTGACGCAACAGTACATCAACCATGTGGGTGCGGTCGACGGAAGCCACGTGCAATTCGACCATTACGGTGTGGACCCGCATACAGACACGACCAGCGTTGTGCAGCAGGGCATGTACCAGATCGAGCTGTACCAGGCGATCAGGGACTATGCGCAGGATCTGTGCAATTACGCCAAATGGTTTCTCGGCGCGATAACCACGTATCTGCTTCCGGTCGCCTACGCGCTGTTGGGCGCGTTTCTCTATGCCTTCCGCTCGTTCGCCCGGCGGGCGCCGGAACAGGAGACGGCTTCATTGCTAGACCGGAACAGCCGGTTCCTGATGGCCGCCATCGCGGGGATCGCGATCAGCCTGTTTTCGTCGCTGATCCCGCAGAGCATGCCGCTCTCCCCGCTCGCGCTGGCGTTTCTGGTGGGCTACTCGATCGAGGTGTTCACCTCCCGCCTCGACGAGCTTGTGCGCAGGCTGACCCGGAAGCCCTGAAGTCTGCGTCGCTCGCCGATGCGTTCGTCGCGCACGGTCATCCGCCGTAGAACACCGTGTCGCCCAGGTCCTTCATTTCCAGGATCGCGGCGTCCGGTCGCCCGGCCGGGGGGTGGCGCAGGTGCGCCTCGATGACCTCGCCCACCACCACGTGATGGTCGCCCTTTTCTACGATCGCTGCGACCCGGCATTCCACGGCGCCGATGGCGGCATCCAGCAGCGGGGCGCCGCTGGCGCCGCGCTGGAACGCCTCGCCGGACAGCTTGCCGTCCTCCAGCACCGCGGGGCGGAAGAAGGTGAAGGCGAGCGCCTTGTGGTCCTTGCCCAGCATATTCAGCGCGAACCCGCCGGCACTTTTCAGCACGGCCAGCGCCGCGCTATCCGCCTTGACGCCCAGCGCGATCAGCGGCGGGTTGAACGAGGTCTGCGTCACCCAGTTCACCGTCGCGGCACCGACCCCGCCCTTGCCGTCGTCGGCAGTCAGAACGTAGATGCCGTATGGAATCATCCGCAGCACGGTCTTCTTGGCGTCGGCGTTCATCCGGTTCCTCCGTCTCGTTGATGTCGAGCCTAGCGGCGGAGCCAGGCGCTTGCCAGCCTTCCGCCTGAGCGTCCCTCGCTTGGCCTTCCCGCGCCTGACCCTCCCCCGCCTGGCCTTTCGCCCCCTGGTCTCCCTTTCGCTGGCCTTCCGTCCCTTGGCCGCCTTCGTCGTCCTGGCGCTGCTCGTGCCGCTGGCGCTGGTCGAGCCGCCGCCGCTGCTCGACTGGCCGAACCACCTGGCGCGCGGCTGGCTGCTGGCCGGCGGGATGGACGACCCTTTCCTGGCCCGCGTCTACGCGCCGCGCTGGGCGGTGATCCCCAATCTCGCGACGGACATGCTGCTGCCGCCATTGCTGGGCGTCCTGCCGCTGCCGCTGGCCGGCGGCGCGGTGCTGGCGCTGGCTGTGCTGCTGCCGGTGCTGGGCGCGGTTGCCTATGGCCGCGCCGTCACGGGTGAGCGCTCGGCCTGGCCGCTCGGCGCGGCACTGGTCGCCTACAACGGCGCGCTTCTCCTCGGCTTCATCAACTTTGCGATTGCGCTCGGACTCGCGCTGCTGCTGGCGGCGGGCTGGGTCCGCTGGCGGTCGAATCCTTTGGCGATCCCGCTGGTGATCCCGCTGGTGATCCCGCTGGCCTGCGCCGGCGCGGCCGTGCTGTTCCTGTGTCACCTCGCGGGGCTTGCGGTGTTCCTGCTGCTGCTCGCGGCGCATGAGGGGCGCGCGGCATGGACGGGGCGGCGCCGTCCGGCGGCGTTGCTGGTCCGGCTGCTGGCTGTGCTGCCGGTGGTGGCGGTGCCGGCGGCGCTGTACGCGGTCTCACCGCTCGGTCCGATGGCGCCCGCACCCGCCTGGGGGACGGCGGCGGACAAAGCGGCGGCGGTGTTCCTGCCGTTCCTGGGCTACTGGCTGCCGCTGGACATTGCCTCGGCCGCGGTGGCGGGGCTGGTGCTGCTGAGCGGCCTGCGCCGGGCGCCGCCGGAGGGAAAACTTGCCCTGGCGGTGCTCGCGCTGCTGTTCATGCTCGCCCCCGCCGAGGCGAAGGGCGGCGAGCATGTCGATGCCCGCTTCGCCGTCGCCTTCGTGTTCGTCGCCTTCGCCGTGGCCCGTCCCGCGGTCGCGCCGCGCACGCTCGCCGCCCTGCTGGCCATCGTGTTCATGCTGCGGCTGGGCCTGCTCGCCGGCGCCTGGCTTGACTACCGGCACGATCTCGCGGCGTTCCGCGCCGTAATCGCCGCCGTGCCGCCAGGCAGCCGGGTGTTCGTGGCCGGGGTCTCGCCCGCCGAGGCGCCCGCCTATTGGCGAGCCGCCCCCCGCGCCCGCCGGCTGGCCGATGGCACGCCGATGGACGCTCAGCTTGCGGCGTTGCTGCCGATCGAGCGGCGGGCGTTCTGGCCGTTCCAGTTCGATAACGAGTCCCAGCAGCCGATCGCGACGCTGCCGCCCTTTCGCGACCTGGCGCTGCGGGTCGGCGCAATGCCGGACAGCGCCGCCCTGGCCGATCCGGGCAGGCTGTGCGGGTTCGACTATGCGTTGCTGATGGATGCTCGTGGGGCGCCGCCGCCCGGTCTTCCGCCGGTCGCCGACAGCGCCATCGCCACGCTCTACCGCCTGCCGCCCTGCCTGCCCCTCCAGCCTGCCCCCTGGGACCCTTCCGGACCAGCGCCATAACGTGCACGATGGTCCGGACAGCGGCCCGGACAGGGGGGGTGGCAGTGGAACGGCTTTCCCGCGAACGGCTGGTTCCGAAGGCCGGCTCGCCCGCCGAGCTGGCGGCGTTCCGGCGCCTGCAGGAGCAACTGACCGCGCAGTATCGCCACGTCTTCCCCGACGAGGCAGCCGCGCGGACGGTCGTCGTGGTGCCAAGCCTGAGCCTCGACGAGGAGGTCATGGCCAGGATCACCGGCGTGCACCATTACGAGGAGCGGATGCTGAGCATGCTGATGCTGCTCCGCCTGCCGCGCACCCGGCTGATCTACCTGTCGAGCCAGCCGATCGCCGACGAAATCATCGACTATTACCTGCATCTTCTGCACGGCATCCCGGCGCAGCATGCCAGGCGGCGGCTGACCCTGCTGTCGTGTTTCGACGGATCGGCACAGCCGCTGACGGCCAAAATTCTTGCGCGGCCCCGGCTGCTGGCGCGCATCGAGGAGACCATCGAAGACCCCGCGACGGCGCATCTTGCCTGCTTCATCGTCTCGGGGCTGGAACGGACGCTGGCCGTCCAGCTCGGCGTGCCGATCTACGGCTGCGACCCGGCGCTGAGCGGCCTGGGGTCGAAAAGCGGCGGCCGGCGCATCATGCGGGAGGCCGGCGTGCCGATCCCCGACGGCATCGAGGACCTGGCCGACGGCGCGGACATCGCCGCGGCGCTGGTCGAGCTGAAGGCGCGCAACCGCGGTCTGCGGCGCGCGGTGGTGAAGCTGAACGAGGGCTTTTCCGGCGAGGGCAACGCCGTGTTCGATTTCGCCCAGGCGCCGGAGGGGACCGCGCTCGGGGGGTGGGTGCGGGACCGGCTCGCGGGCGACGGGTTTGCGGCGCCGGGCATGACCTGGGAGGTCTACGCCGCCAAGGCACGGGAGATGGGGGCGATCGTCGAGGCCTTCGTCGAGGGGGCAGTCAAGCAGTCCCCGTCCGCACAGTATCGGATCGATCCGTTGGGCACCGTCGAGGCGATCTCCACGCACGACCAGGTGCTGGGCGGCGCCGGCGGGCAGGTGTTTCTGGGGTGCCGGTTTCCGGCGGCCGACCGCTACCGGCTGCAGATCCAGGCGGAAGGCCGCAAGGTTGCCGATGCGCTGCGGGACCGTGGGGTGCTGGGCCGGCTCGGGATCGACTTCATCGCGGTGCAGACGGGCGACGCGTGGCAGCTACATGCGATCGAGATCAACCTGCGCAAAGGCGGGACGACACATCCGTTCATGATGTTGCAGTATTTGACCGGGGGCACCTACGATCCGGTCACCGGCCTGTTCTACACGCCCGGAGGCCAGCCGCGGTTCTACTACGCCACCGACAATCTGGAGGCGCCGCAGTATCGCGGTCTTACGCCGCATGACCTGGTCGATATCGCGGTGTTGAACGGGCTGCACTTCAACGGACCGGCGCATGACGGCGTGGTGTTTCATTTGATCGGCGCGCTGTCGGAGTTCGGCAAGGTGGGCGTGGTTTGCGTCAGCGGCTCGGCGGAGGGGGCGGACCGTTTGTATCGGCACACCGTTGCGAGCCTCGATCGGGCGCAGGAGGGCGGCGGGCGGTAGGATCCCACGCCGGCCTGCGTGGTTCCTGGCGCGGGCGTTGCCGATTTGGCCGCAGGGCGGCTCCGGTTCCGTGTCTTCGGCAGGCCGAACCGTATCGTCGGGCGCGGAGGTTCGAGGTGCGAGAGGCTACGAGGGAAGCCCCCGGTCAGTAGGTGACCGGGGGCGGAAAATCCTAGTGATGCGGCAACGCCACGGAACCAGAAGGCAGACGGTACTGGCCATAGCCTTCCCAGAAATAGACGTTCCCATTGGGCGCCTTCGATACGCCCAACGCCGCGCCGGGGGCGTAGGTCGCATCGATGTGAAGCGTGTCGATGACCTTCCCGCTGGTGTTGGTAATGCTGAGCAGGTCGTTCTTCAGCGACCAGCCAGCAGCGTGGGCGAGCCCAACCAAGTCCACGTACTCACCGAACGGACCCTCGTGCGGCGTATTGTAGCTGAACCATCCAATCGTGCCTTTGAAGGCCGTAGGCTTGTCGATGGTGATGGTCCCGTTGAGCTCCAGATCGACGGTTTGTCCATGCCCGACTGCACCACCGAATGTGATGTTGGAGACGTCGAAGACCCCGCGGCCGCCGACATTGGCGTTGATCGTGGCCGTGCTGGAGACGAGGGTGCTCGGATCGAAGGTTCCAAAGCTGATCGGGTCGAAGGTGCCGGGTCCGTTGACGGTTATTTTGTCACCCGCGTCCAAAGCGAAGGAAGCGGTCAGCGTTGTTCCACCTGGGATGTTGATCGTGGTCATGCTGTGTCTCCTTGAGCTTTTTGTTGCAGCAGGATCACCTCCTCCGACGGGGCGGCCGGATTCGACCGGCGATAACGTCGAAGGCCGGGAAGACAACCCGTAACCTTTCAGGCTACGAAACGCCGTCTTTTAGGATTGCCAGGATTGCCGGTCAGACGGCGGTCACTGAAGAAAGCGACAACGCAGGTTGGCACAAGTTTAGCTGCCGCGCTACGAAGAATTTCATAGCACTCGGCTTCGGTCGATGTTCGTTTCTGTTTGATGGATACTTTGTTGAATGACCGGATCGTGCCCTATGGCCGGATATTGTGTTCGGATGAGCGACGAGACTTGGGTTTCTTAACTATAACGATCGCTCAATCGCCGCGTGCGTTGCGGGTGTGCCGTGCGGAGCGGTTGACGGCGGGAGATATCGAAGGGCCGCACCGGCTATTTAATCCAAGGTGGAACGATAGCTGCGGAAGTGGGAGTTGTGATCCCATTTGGCGCCGAGCAACGTGCCATCCTCCCTGACGCGATACACGTCTTGCAGGGCGGATAGACGGTCAGAGACCGAGATGGAGGCGGACGACGCGGGTGACGGCGTCGAAGTCGTCCTTGCCGAACTCGTCAAGACGCCGCTTCAGGCGTCGCTTGCTAACGGTGGTGATTTGGTCGGCCATGGCTTTCCGCCGTTCCCCGTTGAGCGAGACATACGCCTCGGCGGGGTAGAGGCGCTCGACCTTGCTTGAAATCGGCACGACCTGAATTCTGTTCAGCACAGCGGTGGCGGTGTCGTTGCTGATGACCACGGCAAGGCGGGTCTTCTGGATTTCGCCGCCCAACGAGGGGTCGAAGGAGACCAACCAAACCTCGCCGCGGCGAGGGGAAGGGTCAGCGGTCACGCCGAGGTTCGTCGGCAACGTCCCCGAGGAGAGCTTCGCTCCAAGCATTTGCATCGGTCTCGCGGGCCTCGTCGGCGGCCATCGCGGCGTAACCGGCCGCGAGATCCTGTCCGACGACATGCGGCCGCGCGAGGTCATTTAGGAAGCGGCTGATCCGGCACCGGCCTACTACCACTGCAGACCGGACAACGGCCGACCCCGAGGGGTCAAGGGGACGACTGTCCCCTTGCGGGGTCTGGGGCGGAGCCCCGGCCTGTTTCTTGCTTGTCGTTTGGTTGAACAACGGAGACCTGTCCTAATGGCAACAATCTTGTTCTGGGAAAAACCCGGCTGCGCCGGCAACGCGCGCCAAAAGGCGCTGCTCGTGGCCTCCGGCCACACGGTCCTGCCCCACGACCTGCGAGCCGAACCCTGGACGTCCGACCGGCTGCGGAGGTTCTTCGGCACCCGCCCGGTCGCCGAGTGGTTCAACCGTGCCTCGCCGCGGGTGAAATCGGGCGAAGTGCAGCCGGACGCACTGGATGCGCAGGCGGCGCTGGCCCTGATGCTGCAGGACAAGCTGCTCATCCGCCGGCCGCTGATGCAGGTAGGCGAGCGCTGCGAGGCGGGGTTCGACATGGCCCTGGTGGCGGACTGGATCGGCCTGCGCGAGGGCGGAGAGGTGGTGGACGATGCCTGCCGCCATCCGGCTGCCGGCCACTGCCCGGAGCCGGAACGGGCCGCCTAAGCCCCCAGGACCCGAACCCCGCTCGCCCGCGGCGGCTGCAGCAGGCGCAGCAACACCCCGGCGCCGGCCGCGACGAACATGTCGCTGGCCGGCAAGGGCTGTCCTGCCGCCAGTGCCGTGGCGATCAGCAGTGCCACCGTCGCCGCGGTCGCCCCCGCGGCCCCCAGCCCCGCGCCCGCCAGCAGCCAGACCAGGCCGCCGTTGAGGAACGAGGCAAGGCACACGCCGTGCAGCCCGCCCGCGATGGTGTCGCGCAGCATGGGCTCGAACGGCAGCCAGTTCGCCGCGGCGGGCTCCGCACCCGTGGCGATCCGTGCGGCGACCAGCCCCGCCATCGCAACGGCCAGCGGCAAGCGGCGCCAGCGCACGAACAGCGGCCAGATCGCGAATGCGGCGATGGCGCCGGCGACGTCGGAGATCTCGACGGCGGTACCGACGGCCATGATGCGCCAGCCCTCGGCGGCGCCGACCGCCAGCGGAAACAGCAGCCAGACGCGGCGGCGACCGTAGGCCGCGTCGAGCAGCGCGGCCACCAGCAGCCAGGCCACCGTGGCGTTCGCGACGGCCGCGGCGCCGAAGCCGTCGCCGGCCAGCAGCGGCCACAGCGCGTGCCAGTATTTGTGCAGATCGATGGTTGGCACGTAGGGCGACAGCCGCTCGCCGCCCCAGGCGATCAGCAGCAGCGCGGCGAACGGTGCCGCGAAGAGCTCGCCCAGCAGGGGCCAGCGCGGCGCCGGGCCGATGATTGCCGCGACCAGCGCTCCGGCGGCGGTGCCGATCGCGTTGGCGTACAGGTCACCCATGGTGCTGGTGCGCTCAACGAGATGCACCTGGGTCAGTTCGACTCCTGCGCTGAGCGCGACGCCGAGCAGCAGGGTGATGCCTGCGCGCGATGCCAGCGACATGCGCGGCGGCAGGGAGAGCACGCCAAGGAAGCCGAACGGCATGTAGAACAGGATGTTGGCGATCAGGTCGCCGCGCTGGTCCCAGTCCTGCCAGGTGCTGAGCAGATGGGCGAGGGGACCCGGTCCGGCGGGGTTCTGCCATTCGAACGGGTAGAACGAGCCGTACAGCATGAACAAGATGGCGAGCAGCCAGACCAGCGCATACGCGCCAGGCGGCAGTCTGGTCATGGCTGGTCCCCGAGCAATCTCCGGACCAGACGTTCCCATTCCGCGTCGAGCGGCCCGGCCGCCGGGACGATTCCGGCGCGTTCGTACCAGTAGCCGGCATTGGTCAGGTCGCCCTCCTTGCGGTGCAGGTAGGCGTGCACCCGCACGCCATCCGCACTGTGATCCTCCTGGGCGCAGAAATGCGCCCGTTTCCAGTCGTCCTTGGCGTCCCACCACAGCGCCTGCAGCGCGAGGCTGATCCCGGGCGGCGGCTCGCTGCCATCGAGCGCGGCGCCAAACATGGCCAAGTCCATGGACCTCTCCGTCGGCACATTCCGGCTCATCATACCGCGTATCATCCCGAGGACAGCCGGGGCAGCGATAACGAAACGGTTCCGGACCTGGGCTGGAACATCTGGTCAGTCGGGATGGAATCGTGGGGCCATTTAAGCCGTCGCCATCACGTTCCACCGATTCAGGCGCATTCGGCGGCGGGTGGCAGACGACCGATTGCAATTGTCCCTCGCTATAGCCACCTCAAGTGGATCACGGCGCAAGTCACGTCGCTGGCCGATATTTCGCCTACGAAAGTTCGGTTTGGTCACATTTGCAAGGAAGTGCTGAATATGGACAGGTCTGGACACCAGGCTTCCTTGGCTCCGGCCCGCTGGGTTGGGGGGCGCGTGATGTTCGAGATCGAAGATAACGGCCAGATTATCGTCTGCGGCATCTCGCAGGAGGCGCTGCAGGGCTTCAGCCAGCGCCGCATGTACAAGGGGCCGGACCTGCTGCAGTGCTTCGCCACTGCGCGGGACAAGATCGAATCGATTGCGCGCCGGAAATGGCGGTTGCGGCCGGACGACGCGACGGGCCGTGTCAACATTTGGGCCGATGACGTGGACGACCAGCCAGCGAGCCCGCTCGCGCCAGACGACGCATCGGAACATCTGCGTCGAGCGTGACGACGGGGCGGTTGCTGGCTGCAGAACGGTCAGAACGCCCGCCGCACCTCGGCTATTCCGAACAGGCCCAGAGCCAGCCTTGTGCAGCGGTCAGCCCTGTGCAGCGATCGCGATCCAGGTACGCTCTCTCGCACCCAGCGCGTGGCGGAGGGCCGAGACGGCGGCGACCATTCCGCACCACCACGCCAGCGAACCCGCCTGCACGACGCGACCCGCGGTCAGCCTGGCGCCCGCCGGCTCAGCGGCAGCGGACCAGCGGGTACGGAAATTCCGTGCAGCCGGGGAAGGTGATCTCGTTTTCGCCGTGACGCTGCACGCGCAGCACCTGCGGGCTGCCACAGCCGAAGCCGACATCGGCCGAAGCCGGCCCGGCCAGGCTGAACGGGCCGCCGGAGGCGAGCGACGCCGGCGATGTCAGGAAGCGGAACTCGGTACCGGCCGCCGTGGTGCGAGCGGTCTCCACCTGGCGCTGGGTGTACGTCTGGTCGGTGATCACCGCGCGCATGACGACGTCGCGTGTGAAGATCACCACGGGGCTCCCCAGGCATTGCTGCGCGCTGATTGTGGCCGGCGGCGGATACAGGCCGCCGATCCAGGCGCCGAACAGATAGGCATGCGGCGGCAGCGGGCTTTGCGCGCAGGCGGGAAGAGCAGCCAGCAGGGCGATGGCAGCGGCGATGAAGCGCATACAAAAGCCTCGATCAGGTGACGTCGGCCGCAACGATAGGCTGCAATCGCCGGCTGGCATAGCCGGCGATTGAACCGGGGGCGCCGCCGTGGCATGCCGGTCGCCGACGCTGCGTCTTGAGCGTGTGGAGCGTTGCGCTTGCGCCTGCCAGCGAATGTCCAGTCAACGCCCGCCTGTCAACGCCCGCCTGTGAACGAAGGACCCAATCGCGATGCTCCGGCGCCTGTACGACAAGACACTCCGCCTCGCGGCCTCGCCGAACGCGCCGTGGTGGCTAGCGGCAGTCTCCTTCATCGAGAGCAGCGTGTTTCCGATTCCGCCCGACGCGGTGCTGATTCCGATGGTCCTGGCACGGCCGGACCGCGCCTGGCGGCTGGCGCTGATCTGCACGCTGGGCAGCGTGGCGGGCGGCGCCCTCGGCTATCTGATCGGCTACGCGGTGTTCGACCAGCTCGCCCGCCCGGTGATCGATTTCTACGGCTACGGCCAGAAGTTCGCCGCGTTCCAGGACCTTTACGCCCGGTGGGGCCTGTGGGTGATCCTAATCAAGGGGATGACGCCGATCCCCTACAAGATCGTCACGATCGCCTCGGGCGCGGCGCATTTCAATTTCGCCGTGTTCATGGCGGCGAGTCTGGCCACGCGCGGCGCCCGGTTCTTCCTGGTCGCCGGCCTGCTGAAGGCGTTCGGTCCGCCGATTCGCGACTTCATCGAACGGCGGCTGACGCTGGTGACGTCGGTCGCGGCGGTGGGGGTGGTCGGCGGGTTCCTGGCGCTTCGGCTGCTGTAGAGCGGAAAACGGAGGACGGACCGTTGCCCGGGCAACCGCTGTCGGTTTTCCGACTTCTGTCCTCCGTCTTCCGACTCACGCTTGACTCGGATTCTTCTCGCAACTAGGTTCCGCCCCCTCGCCACCCCCCGCTGTGCTGGGTGGCCGTCGATCGCAGGCCAAAGACGCATGCGGCGCCGCCTTCCGGAACTCCGGTTGGCCCAGGCCGCGTGTCTCACTGGACCCCGCAGGGTGGGACTTCCCACGCCGGCGGGTTTGGGCTGTTGAACTTCGGTCACGCGATCGACAGGGGCGCCGGCCGGACGACTATTGGAGAGACAGAGGGTCAATGCCGACCATCAACCAGCTCATCGCGAAGGGGCGCGAGCCCCGGAAAAGCCGGAACACGGTGCCGGCGCTGCAGGGCTGCCCGCAAAAGCGCGGCGTCTGCACGCGCGTCTACACCACCACGCCGAAGAAGCCGAACTCGGCGCTGCGCAAGGTGGCGAAGGTGCGCCTGACCAATGGCTTCGAGGTCGTGAGCTACATCCCCGGCGAGGGGCACAACCTGCAGGAGCACTCGGTGGTGCTGATCCGTGGCGGGCGCGTGAAGGACTTGCCGGGCGTCCGCTATCACATCCTGCGTGGCGTGCTCGACACGCAGGGCATCGCCAAGCGTCGTCAGCGCCGGTCGCTGTACGGCGCGAAGCGGCCGAAGTAAAAGAGGTAATGCGATGAGCCGCCGCCGCCGCGCCGTAAAGCGCGAGATCCTGCCGGACGCCAAGTTCGGCGACGTCGTGATCACCCGGTTCATGAACTCGCTGATGTACGACGGCAAGAAGTCGACTGCCGAGAGCATCGTGTATAATGCGCTGGAAGTGATGAAGAAGCGCGGCGGCCAGCAGGCCGATCCGGTCCGCATGTTCCACGAGGCGCTGGACAACGTGAAGCCGGCCGTCGAAGTGCGGTCCCGCCGGGTCGGCGGCGCCACCTATCAGGTGCCGGTGGAAGTCCGCTCGGAGCGGCGGCAGGCACTGGCGATCCGGTGGATCATCGACGCCGCGCGCAAGCGGGGCGAGCACACGATGGAAGACCGGCTGTCGAACGAGCTGCTGGACGCGGTGAACAACCGTGGTGCAGCGGTGAAGAAGCGGGAAGACACCCATCGGATGGCAGAGGCGAACAAGGCCTTCAGCCACTACCGCTGGTAACACTGAAGCCTCACCCCAGGACCTCCACTCGGGCCCACGGAGAAGACGACGATGGCGAAGGCGAAATTCGCGCGGACCAAGCCGCACTGCAACATCGGCACGATCGGCCATGTCGATCATGGCAAGACGTCGCTAACGGCGGCGATCACGAAGGTGCTGGCGAAGACCGGCGGCGCCACGTTCACGGCGTACGACCAGATCGACAAGGCGCCGGAGGAGAAAGCCCGCGGCATCACGATCTCCACCGCGCATGTCGAGTATGAGACGAAGGCGCGCCACTACGCGCACGTCGATTGCCCCGGTCACGCCGACTATGTGAAGAACATGATCACCGGCGCGGCGCAGATGGACGGCGCCATTCTGGTGGTCTCCGCCGCCGACGGCCCGATGCCGCAGACCCGGGAGCACATCCTGCTCGCCCGCCAGGTCGGCGTGCCGGCGCTGGTGGTGTTCCTCAACAAGGTTGACATGGTGGACGACCCCGAGCTGCTCGAACTGGTCGAGCTCGAGGTTCGCGAGCTGCTGTCGTCCTATCAGTTCCCCGGCGACGACATTCCGATCATCCAGGGCTCCGCGCTGTGCGCGCTGGAAGACAAGCAGCCGGAACTCGGCGAGCAGGCGGTGCTGAAGCTGATGGATGCTGTGGACGCCTACATCCCGCAGCCGGCCCGTGCGACCGACCGTCCGTTCCTGATGCCGATCGAAGACGTGTTCTCGATCTCCGGCCGCGGCACCGTGGTCACCGGCCGCGTCGAGCGCGGCGTGGTGAACGTGGGCGACGAAGTCGAGATCGTCGGCATCAAGAACACCGTGAAGACGGTGGTCACCGGCGTCGAGATGTTCCGCAAGCTGCTGGATCGCGGCGAGGCGGGCGACAACATCGGCGCGTTGCTGCGCGGCACGAAGCGTGAGGACGTGGAGCGCGGCCAGGTACTGGCCAAGCCCGGCTCAATCACGCCGCACACCAAGTTCAAGGCCGAAGCCTACATCCTGACGAAGGAGGAGGGTGGCCGTCACACGCCGTTCTTCACCAACTACCGGCCGCAGTTCTATTTCCGTACCACCGACGTTACTGGCGTGGTTTCGCTGCCGGAAGGCACCGAGATGGTCATGCCGGGGGACAACGTGTCGATGGATGTGGAGCTGATCGCGCCGATTGCGATGGATGATGGCCTGCGCTTCGCGATCCGCGAGGGTGGCCGCACAGTCGGCGCCGGCGTGGTCGCGTCGATCACAGCGTAAAGACAGTAAGGCGTCGCCGGCGCCTCGCGCTCAGCGAGGCGCCGGTACGTTTTGGGAACCCGGAAGACCAACGATGGACAACCAGAATATCCGCATCCGGCTTAAGGCCTACGATCACCGCGTGCTGGATTCCAGCACGAAGGAGATCGTGAACACGGCCAAGCGCACGGGTGCCCGGGTTCGCGGGCCAATCCCGCTGCCGACGCATATCGAGCGTTTCACCGTGAACCGCTCGCCGCACGTCGACAAGAAAAGCCGCGAGCAGTTCGAGATGCGCACGCATCGCCGCCTGCTCGATATTGTCGAGCCCACGCCGCAGACGGTGGACGCGCTGATGAAGCTCGACCTCGCCGCTGGCGTGGACGTCGAGATCAAGATTTAAGCCAGGGGTGGGGCCGAGATGCGCACCGGATTGCTGGCAAAGAAGCTGGGGATGACCCGGCTGTTCAAGGACGACGGCACGCATGTGCCCGTCACCGTGTTGCTGCTCGACAGCCTGCAGGTTGTCGCCGCCCGCACGGAAGAGAAGGACGGCTACACCGCGGTCCAGCTCGGCTGGGGCCGCGCCAAGGTGAAGAACGTGTCGCAGCCGAATCGCGGCCACTTCGCCAAGGCGAAGGTCGAGCCCAAGGCGAAGCTGGTCGAATTCCGCGTCGATGCCGACGCGCTGCTGGAGCCGGGCGCGACGCTGTCGGCGGCGCATTTCCTGGTCGGCCAGCGCGTGGACGTCACCGGAACGTCGAAGGGCAAGGGTTTCGCGGGTGCGATGAAGCGCTGGAACTTCCGCGGCTTGGAAGCGAGCCACGGCGTGTCGGTCAGCCACCGCAGCCATGGGTCCACGGGCAACCGGCAGGACCCCGGCAAGACGTTCAAGAACAAGAAGATGGCGGGGCATCTCGGCGACGAGCGGATCACCACGCTGAACCTGGTCGTGGCAGCGGTCGATGCGGAGCGCGGCCTGCTGATGGTCAGGGGTGCGATCCCCGGCGCCAAGAACAGTTTCGTGCTGGTGCGCGATGCGATTAAGCGCGCGCGTCCGGCCGACGCGCCATACCCGGCCGCGCTGGTCGAAGCGGCCGCGGCCTGACGGGGACGACGATGCAGATCGACATCACAACACTCGACAACGGCAAGGCGGGTACCGCGGAGTTGCCGGACGAGTTCTTCGCCGCCGCGCCGCGCGCCGATATCCTGGCACGGGTCGTGCATTGGCAGCTCGCCAAGCGCCGGTCCGGCAACCACAAGGTCAAGGGGCTGTCGGAGGTGCAGGGCACCACGAAGAAGCCTTACAAGCAGAAGGGCACCGGCAACGCCCGTCAGGGCAGTCTGCGCTCGCCGCAGTTCCGCACCGGCGGCGTGGTTCACGGGCCGGTCGTGCGCTCGCACGAATACAGCCTGAACAAGAAAGTCCGCCGTCTCGGCCTGATCTTCGCGCTGTCGCAGAAGCAGGCTGAGGGCAAGCTGGTTGTATTGGATACTGCCGGCGGCGCGCTGAAGACCAGTGATCTGGCGAAGAAGCTGAAGGTGCTCGGCTGGCGCTCGGCGCTGATCGTCGATCAGGCCGTGGACGAAGGGTTCCTGCGGGCGAGCCGCAACATTCCCGGGCTGGATGTGCTGCCGACCATCGGCGCGAATGTTTACGACATCCTGAACCACGACGTGCTGGCGATCACCGCCGCCGGCGTGGAAGGGCTGAAGGAGCGGCTGAGCCGGACCCGGGCTGCCGCAAACGGCGCCGGGGATGGCGCGGCCGAGGGAGCGGCGGCATGAGCGGAACCGTAAAACGCAAGCGCCAGCTTTCGCGCGAGGCCATGTACCAGACGATCCGCAACCCGCTGATCACCGAGAAGGCGACAGCCTTGTCGGAGAAGAACCAGATCGTGTTCCGCGTCGCGATCGACGCCACCAAGCCCGAGATCAAGCTCGCGGTCGAGGGGCTGTTCGGCGTCAAGGTGCTGGGCGTGAACACGCTGGTTCAGAAGGGCAAGGCCAAGCGCTTCAAGGGCCGGCCCGGCCAGCGCAGCGACGTCAAGAAGGCGTTTGTCCAGCTCGCGCCTGGCCAGACGATCGATTTCACCACGGGCCTCGCATAGGGCGCGGGACAGATGGCACTCAAGCAATTCAATCCCGTCACGCCGAGCCTTCGCGGCACGGTTCTGATCGACCGCTCCGAGCTGTGGAAGGGCAAGCCCGTCAAGCTGCTTACCCAGGGCAAGTCGGGCACCGGTGGGCGTAACAACCACGGCCGCATCACCAGCCGGTTCATCGGCGGCGGCCACAAGCAGTCGTATCGTCTGATCGACTTCAAACGTCGGAAATTCGACGTGCCGGCGACGGTGGAGCGGTTGGAATACGACCCCAACCGCAGCGCCTTCATCGCGCTGGTGAAGTATGCCGATGGCGAGCTGTCGTACATCCTGGCTCCGCAGCGTTTGCGCGCTGGCGACCAGGTGATTGCCGGCAAGCGCGTCGATATCAAGCCGGGTAACGCGATGCCGCTGGGCGCGATCCCGGTCGGGACGATCGTGCACAACGTGGAGATGAAGACGGGCGCCGGCGGCAAGATCGCCCGCGCGGCCGGCACCTACGCGCAATTGGTCGGCAAGGACGCCGGCTACGCGCAGATCAAGCTGATGTCGGGCGAATTGCGCGTGGTGCGGGCCGAGTGCATGGCGAGCGTCGGCGCCGTGTCGAACCCCGACAACATGAACCAGAAGATCGGCAAGGCCGGCCGCACGCGGTGGCTGGGCAAGCGCCCGCACAACCGCGGCGTGGTGATGAACCCGGTCGATCACCCGCTCGGCGGCGGCGAAGGGCGTTCCTCGGGCGGCCGTCATCCGGTCACCCCGTGGGGCAAGCCGACCAAGGGGTACAAGACGCGCGCCAACAAGCGCACGGATAGCCTGATCATCCGTCGCCGCAACAAGGGTAAGTGAGATGGCGCGTTCCGTATGGAAAGGCCCGTTCGTCGACGGGTATCTGCTCGCCAAGGCCGAAGCCGCGCGCGGCGCGGCCCGCAACGAGATCATCAAGATCTGGTCGCGGCGCTCGACCATCCTGCCGCAATTCGTCGGGCTGACCTTCGGCGTCTACAACGGCCGCAAGTTTCTGCCGGTGCAGGTGACCGAGAACATGGTGGGGCACAAGTTCGGCGAGTTCTCGCCGACGCGGACCTTTACCGGCCACTCCGGCGACAAGAAGGCGAAGCGGGGCTGATATGAGCAAGCCGAAAACACCGCGCGCGCTGGAAGATCATCAGGCGCAGGCCATCGTCAGCAACCTGCGCGTCAGCCCGCGCAAGCTGAACCTGGTGGCGGGCCTGATTCGCAACCTGCCTGCCTCGCAAGCGGTCGCGACGCTGACCTTCAGCAAGCGGCGCATCGCGAAGGACGTGAAGAAGGCGCTGCAGAGCGCGATCGCCAACGCCGAGAACAACCACCAGCTCGACGTCGATCGTCTTGTGGTGTCGCGGGCCGAGGTGGGGCGATCGATCGTGATGCGCCGCTTCCACGCACGCGGCCGTGGCCGCGCGGCACGCGTCGAAAAGTGGTTCAGCCACCTGAAGATCGTGGTCGCGGAGCGCGATCAGGAAGACGAGTTCGAAGCAACGCAGGGCGTCGCGGAGCGCACGCAGGTGGCAGTACCGCCGGGCGTTGACGTGGCAGCACGCGCGCCGGTGGATGTACCAGTGGATACACCTGCCAGCCCCGCGCAGGAAAACGCCGGCGGCGGGCAGGAGGCCGTATAGATGGGTCACAAGGTCAACCCGGTCGGGCTCCGGCTCGGCGTCAACCGCACGTGGGACAGCCGCTGGTATGCCGGCGCCGATTATTCGGTGCTGCTGCATGAAGACCTGAAGCTGCGCAACCACCTGCGCAGAAAGCTGCACGGCGCTGGGGTCTCCCGCGTGGTGATCGAGCGCCCGGCGAAGAAGCCGCGCGTTACGATCTATGCCGCGCGTCCGGGCGTGGTGATCGGCAAGAAGGGCCAGGACATCGAGGTGCTGAAGCGCGAGCTCGGCCGGATGGCGAAGGCCGAGGTGGCGCTGAACATCGTGGAAATCCGCAAGCCGGAAATCGACGCGCAGCTCGTCGCCGAGAACATCGCGCAGCAGCTTGAGCGCCGCGTCGCGTTCCGGCGGGCGATGAAGCGCGCGGTGCAGTCGGCGATGCGGCTCGGTGCGCAAGGCATCCGGATCGGCTGCAGCGGCCGGCTGGGCGGCGCGGAAATCGCGCGGGCGGAGTGGTACCGCGAGGGCCGCGTTCCGCTGCACACGCTGCGTGCCGACATCGACTACGGCCAGGCAACGGCGAAGACGACGTACGGCACGTGCGGTGTGAAGGTCTGGATCTTCAAGGGCGAGATCCTGACTCACGACCCGATGGCGCAGGACCGCCGCGCCGCCGAGCAGGCCCCGCAACGGTAGGATGAAACGGTAACCGACGATGCTGTCACCGAAGCGCACCAAATACCGCAAGGCGCACAAGGGCCGCATCCATGGCAACGCCAAGGGCGGCACCGCGCTGAACTTCGGCACCTATGGATTGAAGGCGCTTGAGCCGGAGCGGATCACCGCGCGGCAGATCGAGGCTGCCCGTCGCGCCATCACGCGCGCGATGAAGCGCACCGGCCGCGTGTGGATTCGTATCTTCCCCGACGTGCCGGTGAGCTTGAAGCCCGCCGAAGTGCGCATGGGCTCGGGCAAGGGCAGCCCGGAGTTCTGGTGCTGCCGCGTGGCGCCGGGGCGGATCATGTTCGAGATCGACGGCGTGCCGTCCGACCTCGCGCGTGAGGCGCTGACCCTGGGCGCCGCGAAGCTGCCGATCCGGACCAAGTTCATCGCCAGAGTGGGAGACGCATGATGGCGAAGGGCGAGACCAGCGCCGCCGACATCCGCCAGAAGACGCCGGACGAGCTGTCCACGCTGCTGCTGGACCTGCGCAAGGAGCAGTTCAACCTGCGCTTCCAGCGGGCGACCGGCCAGCAGGAAGGGACCGCGCGGGTGAAGCAGGTGCGGCGCGACATTGCGCGCATCAAGACGATTCAAAGCGAAAAGACCCGTGCGGAGAAGCCAGTCTCCGCCGTGGCGCAGTAGGAGCGGGCGATGCCGAGGCGCGTCCTGACGGGCAGGGTAACCAGCGACAAGATGGACAAGACCGTGACGGTGCTTGTCGATCGCCGCGTGATTCATCCGCTGTACAAGAAGTTCATCCGCCGCTCGAAGAAGTATGCGGCGCATGACGAAGCGAACCTGTGCAAGACCGGCGACACGGTCCGCATCGAGGAGTGCCGGCCGATCAGCAAGCGCAAGACCTGGCTGGTGGTCGAGCGTAACGGCCAGCCGGTGGAGCTGCCGCCGGGGATTCTTCCGGTCGTGCCGGCGCAGGCTGAGGGAGCCGCGGCATGATCAGCGTCGAATCCAATCTGGAGGTCGCCGACAATTCCGGCGCGCGCCGGGTCCAGTGCATCAAGGTGCTGGGCGGCTCGAAGCGCAAGACCGCCTCGGTCGGCGACGTGATCGTGGTGTCGGTGAAGGAAGCGATTCCGCGCGGCAAGGTGAAGAAGGGCGACGTGCACCAGGCGGTCATCGTGCGCACCCGCTTCCCGGTGCGCCGGCCCGACGGCAGCGCGATCCGCTTCGACCGCAACGCCGCCGTGCTGATCAACAAGCAGCAGGAGCCGATCGGCACCCGCATCTTCGGCCCGGTCGTGCGCGAACTGCGGGGACGCAAGTTCATGAAAATCATCTCGCTCGCGCCGGAGGTGTTGTAATGGCGGCCCGTATTCGGAAGGGCGACACGGTCGTGGTGATCGCTGGCGCCGACAAGGGCCGCCGCGGTGAAGTAGCCAGCGTGCTGCCGAAGGACAACCGGGCCGTGGTGGAGGGCATCAACATCGCTCGCCGCCACACCAAAGCGACAAGAATGGGCCAGGGCGGCATCGTGGAGAAGGCGGCATCGGTCCACCTGTCCAATCTGATGCTGATCGACCCGAAGAGCGAGAAGCCGACCAGGGTCGGGTTCCGCGTGCTGGATGACGGCCGCAAGGTGCGCGTGGCCAAGGTCACCGGCCAGGTGATCGAGGGCTAAGGGGGCCGCAATGAGCGATACCAAAGGCCATTTGAACAAGTCGCAGGCGAAGAAGGCGGCGAAGAGCGAGAAGGCGGCGGCGAACCAGACCGGGATCGCGGCCGCCGGCGAAGCCATCGCCTCGCCCACCGAGACTCCGCGGCTGCAGCAGCGCTACCTGCAGGAGATCCGCGCCAAGCTGCAGAAGGAGTTCGGCTACACGAACCCGATGCAGGTGCCGAAGCTGTCGAAGATCGTCATCAACATGGGCGTCGGCGAGGCGACCGCGGACCAGAAGAAGCTGGACGCCGCCGTGGCCGAGATGGCGGCGATCAGCGGCCAGCGGCCGGTGAAGACGGTGGCGAAGAAGGCGATCGCTGGGTTCAAGATCCGCGAGGGCCTGCCGATTGGCTGCAAGGTGACGCTGCGCAAGGCGCGGATGTATGAGTTCATGGACCGGCTGTTCACCATCGCCCTGCCGCGCGTCCGCGACTTCCGCGGCATCGCGGGCAAGGGGTTCGACGGGCGCGGCAACTTCGCCATGGGGCTGAAGGAGCAACTCGTGTTCCCGGAGATCAACTACGACCGGGTGGATGCGACGCGCGGCATGGACATCCAGTTCGTGACCACGGCGAAGACCGATGCCGAAGCGAAGGCCCTGCTGAAGGCCTTCGACCTGCCGTTCGCGAACTGACGTTTGGTGGAAAACCGCCGGGTCCCGGTCGAACGGGCGCCTGGCAGGTTCCGGAGGAAAGAAGACAGGATGGCGAAGACCTCTCAGGTCAACCGGAATGCCAAGCGGGAACGCATGGCGAAGCGTGACAAGTCGAAGCGCGAGTCGCTGAAGGCGGTGGTCATGGATCGCACGCTGCCGGTGGAAGACCGCTTCAATGCCACGGTGCAGCTTGCGCAGTTGCCGCGCAACGGCGCCAAGGTGCGGGTGCGCCTGCGTTGCGCGCTGACCGGCCGGTCGCGCGGCAACTACCGCAAGTTCAAGCTGTGCCGCATAGCGCTGCGTGATCTGGCGAGTTCCGGGCAGATCCCCGGCATGACCAAGGCGAGCTGGTAAGGGCGCGGCACATGTCGGTATCCGATCCACTGGGTGACATGCTCACCCGTATCCGCAATGCGCAGCGTGCACGTCACACCTCCTGCGTGGCGCCGGCATCAAAGCTGCGCGCCAACGTGCTGGATGTGCTGAAGCGCGAGGGCTACATCCGCGGCTTCGCGGCTGAGGTACTGCGGCCGGGCGTGGCGCAGTTGCGCATCGAGCTGAAGTACAACGAAGGCGAGCCGGTGATCAAGGAGATCACCCGCGTGTCCAAGCCGGGCCGGCGGGTCTATTCGAAGATCAAGGAACTGCCGCGGGTCTATGCCGGCCTGGGCGTCTCGGTCCTGTCCACGCCGCGCGGCGTGTTGAGCGATGCAGAGGCTCGCGCCGCCAATGTCGGCGGCGAAGTCCTGTTCCGCGTGTTCTAGGCAGGAGGTCCGGATGTCACGCGTAGGCAAATATCCTGTCGAGATCCCGGCGGGCGTGCAGGTGGCGATCGCCGGCAGCCTGCTCACCGCCAAGGGCAAGCTCGGCGAGTTGAAGCTCGAACTGACCGACAACGTCGAGGCCACGGTCGACGGCAACAAGGTGACGGTCAAGCCGCGCACCGAGGAGCAGAAGGCGCGCATGATGTGGGGCACCACCCGCGCGTTGGTGGCGAACATGGTGAAGGGCGTATCGACCGGCTATGCGAAGTCGATGGAGATCACCGGCACCGGGTTCCGCGCCGCGGTGCAGGGCTCCAACCTGGTGTTGAACCTGGGATTCTCGCATGACGTGATCTACGCGGTGCCGCCGGGCATCAAGATCACCTGCGAGAAGCCCACGTCGCTGAAGATCGAGGGCGTGGACAAGCGCCTGGTCGGCCAGGTGGCGGCCGAGATCCGCGGCTATCGTCCGCCCGAGCCGTACAAGGGCAAGGGCGTGCGCTACTCGGATGAAGTCATCCGCCGCAAGCAAGGCAAGAAGAAGTGACGAGCGCGAGACGATAATGGGCACCCTGGCATGAGCACCCTTCAGGAACTTCGGATTCGCCGGCGCGAGCGCCTGCGCTTCCAGTTGCGCCACAAATCGGGCGGGCGGCCGCGGCTCTCCGTGTTCCGCTCGGGCAAGAACATCTACGCGCAGGTGATCGACGACGCGCAGGGCCGCACGTTGGCGGCGGCGTCGTCGCTGGAGAAGGCGCTGCGCGAGGGCCTGAAGACCGGCGCCGACAAGGCGGCGGCGGCGGCAGTCGGCAAGCTGGTCGCGGAGCGTGCGCTGGCGGCGGGTGTGAAGGAAGTGGTGTTCGACCGCGGCGCTTATCTTTATCACGGCCGCGTCAAGTCGCTGGCCGAGGCTGCCCGCGAGGGCGGTCTGGCGTTTTAAGGAACTGACGTATGGCACGTGAACCGAGGGAAGGCCGCGGCCGCGATCGGGACCGCGACAGCGACGATGGCATCATCGACAAGTTGGTCGGCATCAACCGCGTCGCCAAGGTGGTGAAGGGCGGACGCCGGTTCTCGTTCGCCGCGCTGGTCATCGTCGGCGACCAGAAGGGCCGCGTCGGCTACGGCGCCGGCAAGGCGCGCGAGGTACCGGAGGCGATCCGCAAGGCGACCGAGCGTGCCAAGCGCGGCATGATCCGGGTGCCGATGAAGGAAGGCCGCACGCTGCACCATGACGTGATCGGCGAGTACGGCGCCGGCAAGGTGGTGCTGCGCTCGGCGACCGCCGGGACCGGCATCATCGCCGGCGGCCCGCTGCGCGCGGTGTTCGAGACGCTGGGGATCGGCGACGTGGTGGCGAAGAGCCTCGGCAGCCGCAACCCGCATAACATGGTCAAGGCCGCGTTCGCGGCGCTGCAGGGCTGCGCCTCGCCGCGCTCGGTGGCGACCCGCCGTGGCAAGAAGGTGGCCGAGATCTTCGGCCGGCGCGATGCGCCGCATGTCGGGCCGGTTCACGCGGAACCGGTTTCGCCGGAGGCCCACGATGTCTAAGGTTCGCGTGACGCAGACCGCCTCCGCGCTCGGCCGCAAGCCGGGCCAAAAGGAGACGCTGATCGGGCTGGGGCTCAACAAGCTGCGCCGGACGCGCGAGCTGGACGACACCCCGGCGGTGCGCGGCATGATCCGCAAGGTCGCCCACCTGATCAAGGTGGAGGAGCAGTCCTGATGAAGCTGAACGAACTGCGCGACAATCCCGGCGCGCGCCCGACGTCGAAGCGCCTCGGGCGCGGCATCGGCTCGGGCAAGGGCAAGACCTCCGGCAAGGGCGTCAAGGGCCAGAAGGCGCGCACCGGCGTGGCGCTGAACGGGTTCGAAGGCGGCCAGATGCCGATCTACCGGCGACTGCCGAAGCGCGGCTTCTTCAGCCGGAACCGGAAGGAATACGCGCCGGTCAACCTGGGCGCGCTGGATGCGGCGATCACTGCCGGCCGGCTCGATGCGGGGCGGCCGATCACCGAGGCGTTGCTGCGCGCGGCTGGCCTGGTGCGCGGCCGGCTGGACGGCGTGCGGCTGCTGGCCAAGGGCGAAATCACCCGGGCGGTGACAATCACCGTCTCCGGCGCGTCGGAGACGGCGATCGCGGCGGTGCAGAAGGCGGGCGGCGCGGTGACGACCACTGTCCCAAAGCGCGTCGCCGCCGAGCCTGCCGCCTGACGTCGGCGGTTGGCTTTGCCCGATTGTGCTGCGCTGACTCGCCAGGCCGCAAACTCCGGCCGGCGGCGTCGCGCGTATGACGGTCAGGTGGGCGCAAGCGCGCAAGTGAGCGCCGGCCGCCGTCGTCAATATTGCCTTGCCGGGCGGTCCGGCGGCACAATGCGGGTAGCGTTGACGGCGCAATTCGGCGTGCCGTTCATGGCGCCATCGGTTGCCCCCTGGACACTGCCCCGGGCACTTTTCCGGGCCATTCCTTGGGCTCCCGGTCGGCGCCGTTCTGTTTGATCGGGGACTGAGCCATGGCCTCTGCGGCCGAACAGCTTGCGGCAAATCTCAGCCTGGGCACCTTCTCCAAGGCGACCGAGCTCAAGCAGCGCATCTGGTTCACACTGGGTGCGCTGATCGTCTACCGGCTCGGCACCTACATCCCGGTGCCCGGGGTGGACGCCGCGGTGATGACCGAGATGATGCAGCAGCACGGCAACGGCATCCTCGGCATGTTCGACATGTTCACCGGCGGGGCGCTGCGCCGCATGACGGTGTTCGCGCTGAACATCATGCCATACATCAGCGCCAGCATCATCGTGCAGCTCATGACGGCCGCGATCCCGACGCTCGAAACGCTCAAGAAAGAGGGCGAATCGGGCCGCAAGAAGATCAACCAGTACACACGCTATCTCACCGTGCTGATCGCCATGTTCCAGTCCTACGGCATCTCTGTCGGGCTGGAGAGCATGCACGGCAGCTTCGGCAGCGCCGTGATCGATCCCGGGTGGTTCTTCCGCCTGACCTGCGTGATCACGCTGGTGGGCGGCACGATGTTCCTGATGTGGCTGGGCGAGCAGATCACCGCGCGCGGCGTCGGCAACGGCATCAGCCTGATCATCATGGCCGGCATCGTCGCGGGACTGCCGAGCGCGCTTGCCTCGCTGCTGGAGCTGGGGCGCACCGGTGCGCTGTCGCCGTTCTTCATCCTGGCCTTCGCCGTGATCGCGGTGGCCACCATCGCCTTCATCGTGTTCATGGAGCGGGCGCAGCGGCGCATCCCGGTGCAGTACCCGAAGCGCCAGGTCGGCTCGCGGATGTTCGGCGGCGATTCGACGCACATGCCGCTGAAGATCAACACCTCGGGCGTAATCCCGCCGATCTTCGCCAGCTCGATCCTGCTGATCCCGGCGACCATCTCCGGGTTCTCGTCGGACATGCAGCCCGGCTGGCTGCAGACCATCGCCGGTGCCGTCGGGCACGGACAGCCGGCGTACATGTTGCTGTACGCCTTTCTGATCATCTTCTTCGGCTATTTCTACACCGCCGTGGTGTTCAATCCGGAAGAGACCGCCGACAACCTGAAGAAGTATGGCGGCTTCGTCCCCGGCATCCGGCCGGGCAAGGCGACGGCCGACTATTTCGACCGGGTGCTGACGCGGCTGACCACGGTTGGCGGCATCTACCTGGTCGCGGTCTGCCTGCTGCCGGAGATACTGATCAGCAATTACGGTCTGCCGTTCTACTTCGGGGGCACCTCGATCCTGATCGTGGTGTCGGTAACGATGGACACGGTGACCCAGATCCAGTCGCACCTGCTGGCGCATCAGTATGAAGGCTTGATTCGCAAGGCCAAGGTAAAGGGACGCCGGTGAACCTGATTCTTCTCGGCCCGCCGGGTGCGGGCAAGGGCACGCAGGCCAAGCGTCTGCAGGACCGTTACGGTATTGCTCAGATTTCCACCGGGGACATGCTGCGTGCCGAGGTCGCTGCAGGCAGCCCGGTCGGCCGTGAGGCGAAGGCGGTGATGGAAGCGGGGCAGCTCGTCTCCGACGACATCATCATCCGCATGCTGGGCAACCGGGTCGGGCAAGCCGATTGCGCCAAGGGCTTCATCCTGGACGGATTCCCGCGGACCGTGCCGCAGGCCGAGGCGCTAGACCGGCTGCTGGCCGAAAAGGGGCTGCACCTGGACGCGGTGATCGAGCTGAAGGTCGATTACGGCGCGCTGGTGGACCGCATCGCCGGCCGCTTTTCGTGCGCCAAATGCGGCGCCGGGTATCACG
>Ga0302154_10000418_pt1 | contig 40014 bp, 36 predicted proteins | sample I_Bog_N2_3_FD_193507 | JGI IMG/M metagenome (GOLD analysis project Ga0302154, IMG submission 193507) | Peat permafrost microbial communities from Stordalen Mire near Abisko, Sweden - I_Bog_N2_3 | ecosystem: Environmental > Terrestrial > Soil > Wetlands > Peat | place: Sweden: Abisko, Stordalen... | reverse complement strand
AACCTTCCTTGGGTCTCTGCGGCGGCGAAGTGTCGCCTCAATCCAGCTTGAATGCCTCATCCAACGGAATGCGATAACCGTTGGCCAGGCGATTGGTTTCGTTGGCCATGCCGACCACCGCCTGCAACTCGCCGAACATCTCGTCGGTCATCCCGGCCTTGCGTGCGGCGGCGGTGTGGGAAGCGATGCAATACGGACAGTTGTTGGTGACGCTGACCGCGACGTAGATCAGCTCCTTGGTCAGCGGGTCCAGCGCGCCGGGGGCCATGATCTCCTTGAGGCTTTCCCAGGTCCGGCGCAGGGTCGGCGGGTGCGCGGCCAGGCACTTCCAGAAGTTGTTGACCTGCTCGACCTTGCGGGTGTGCATGATGTCGTCGTAGACGGCACGAACTTCCGGATTGGCGTCTTCGTATTCGGTCAGATGCTGGGACGGCATGAACGGCTCCTCGGTGAGAGAACAGCGATGGATGAAACGAAGGTTATAGCTGAATCCGTCAGCGCTGTGCGGTTCCTTGCGAGCCGCGCAAACGAAAACTCCCGGGGCTCTCCCCCGTCCACTGCTTGAACGCACGGTGAAAGGCGCTGGGCTCGCGAAAACCGACTTCCTGGGCAATCGCGGCAATGCTCATGGTGGTACTGCGCAGACGCTCGAAGGCAATGGCCCGACGCACCTCGTCCTTGATTTCCTGATAGGAAAAGCCCTCGCGCTGCAACGCCCGGCGCAGACTGGCCAGGTGGATATCGAACTCCAGCGCCAGTTGCTCCAGGGTCGGCCAGTGGTCATAACCGCAGGCGCGCAAGCGCTGGTGGACCCGGGCGCTGAAACCCTCGCGATTGCGAAAACGGATAAACACCGACTGCGGCGCGTCCCGCAAAAAGGTGTAGAGCGACTTGCGATCCTGCAGCACCGGCAAACGCAGGTATTCGCGCTCGAATTCGATCTCGGTCACCGCTGCATCGAACTCCACGTAGGCGCCCCACAACAGGTGCTCGTCGCCATGGGGCGGACGGGCATGGGCGAAACGGGCGCGGCTGATGGGAATCCGCCGTCCGGCCAGCCAGCACATCAGGCCGACGATCAGGATCAGGAAGGTTTCGGTGATCACCGCTTGCAGGTACGGGTCCTGGGTCTCGGTGCGCATCACCACGACCACCCGCTTGCCACGCACCTGCACCTGGGCATCGATATCCCGCAGGAACAAGGCGAAATACTCCAGCGACAGGCCCAGGGCCTTGCCCACGGTCGGCGCCTGGATCAGCCCCCGGCAGATCAGGGCGAAGCTGCCGATGGGCATGCCGTGGGAATCGAAGCCGAAGAACTCGTCGCCCAGTTCGCGGATCACCGTCAGCCAGAGTTGCGCCAGCAGCCTGGGCGCGACCCGCTCGCCCAGTTCGTCCAGGGAACGCTCGGCAAAACCCGCGGCCTGCAGCAGCTCGGCAATGCGCTGTGGGCGGTCGAGAAAACGCACCAGCAGGGCTTTAATGAAGTAGGACGACACCGAATGTTTTTCTTTCATGAATCCCAAGCTGCGTATGGCAAAAAGTCACAGGTTTACTGAGCAGTTTCGGCATAGGCCGAGTGGACCGACGGTCCTAGACTGGCCGCACTGGATGAACTGCCTCCACTCCAACCAGGATCATGCAAGCTGATCCCCACAATAATCAGGACTGCCCCCATGTCAAAGCCCGAAGTGTATATCGTCAGCGCTGCCCGTACCGCCATCGGTACTTTCGGTGGCTCGCTGAAAGACGTTCCCTTGAGCGAACTGGCCACCACCGCCGTCAAAGCCGCCCTGCAACGTAGCGACGTCGATCCGGCGCGAGTCGGCCATGTGGTGATGGGCAACGTGATCCCCACCGACACCCTGGACGCCTACCTGTCCCGGGTCGCCGCGATCAACGCCGGCATTCCCAAGGAAACCCCGGCCTACAACGTCAACCGCCTCTGCGGCTCGGGCTTGCAGGCGATTGTCTCGGCAGCGCAGACCCTGTTGCTCGGCGACGCCGATATCGCCATCGGTGCCGGCGCCGAATCCATGAGCCGTGGCCCTTACCTGCTGCCCTCGGCGCGTTGGGGCGCACGCATGGGCAATGTCCAGGCCATCGACTACATGCTGGGCATTCTCCATGACCCCTTCCACGGCATCCATATGGGCATCACCGCCGAAAACATTGCCGAACGCAATGGCATTACCCGGCAGATGCAGGACGACCTGGCCCTGGAAGAACAACTGCGTGCCAGCCGCGCCATCGAAGAGGGTCGTTTCACCTCGCAGATCGTCCCGGTGGAAGTACGCAGCCGCAAGGGCACACAACTGTTCAGCGTCGACGAGCACCCACGGGCGACTTCGCTGGAACAGCTGGCACAGATGAAAACCGCCTTCAAGAAAGACGGCACCGTCACCGCCGGCAACGCCTCGGGCCTGAATGACGGCGCCGCCGCCCTGTTGCTGGCCACCGGCGCCGCGCTGCAGACCGACGGCCTGAAACCCCTGGCGCGCCTGGTGGCCTACGCCCATGCCGGGCTCGAACCGGAACTGATGGGCCTGGGCCCGATCCCCGCCACGCGCCTGGCGCTCAAGCGCGCCGGCCTGACGGTGGCCGACCTGGATGTGATCGAAGCCAACGTCGCCTTCGCCGCCCAGGCTTGCGCCGTCAGCCAGGAGCTGGACTTCGACCCGGCCAAGGTCAACCCCAACGGTTCCGGGATTGCCCTGGGCCATCCGGTGGGCGCCACCGGCGCGATCATCGCCACCAAACTGATTCATGAACTGCATCGCACCGGCGGCCGCTACGGCCTGGCCACCATGTGCATCGGCGGCGGGCAAGGTATCGCCGTCATCTTCGAACGGGTTTAAGGACAACAGAACATGAGTATTCAACGTATCGCCGTGATCGGCGCCGGCATCATGGGCAACGGGATTGCCCAGGTCTGTGCGGTGGCGGGTCTCGAAGTGTCGCTGATCGACGTTTCGCAGCAGGCCCTGGACAAAGGCCTGGCGACCCTCACCGGCAACCTCGACCGACAAGTGCGCAAGGCGGTGATCACTGCCGAGGACAAGCAGGCCGCCCTCGGCCGCATCAGTCTGAGCAGCGATTACGCGGTGCTGGCCCGAGCCGAACTGGTGATCGAGGCGGCCACGGAAAACCTCGAACTGAAAAAACGCATTCTCCGGCAAGTGGCCGAAGTGGCCAGCGCCGAATGCATTATCGCCACCAACACCTCGTCGCTGTCGATCACCGAACTGGCGGCGGCCATCGACCAGCCCGGGCGCTTTATCGGCCTGCACTTCTTCAATCCGGTGCCGATGATGGGCCTGCTGGAAGTCATCCGTGGCCTGCAGACCAGCGATGCCACCCATGCCCAGGCCATGGCCCTGGCCAGCCAGATCGGCAAGACCGCGGTCACCGCCCGTAACCGCCCGGGCTTTGTGGTCAATCGCATCCTCTGCCCGATGATCAACGAAGCCATCTTCGTGCTCCAGGAGGACCTGGCCAGCGCCGAGGATATCGACGCCGGCATGCAGTTGGGCTGCAACCAGCCGATCGGCCCCCTGGCCCTGGCGGACCTGATCGGCCTGGATACCCTGCTGGCAATCATGGAGAGCCTGCACTCGGGCTTCGACGAACCCAAGTACCGTCCGGCGCAGTTGCTCAAGGAAATGGTTGCCGCCGGCTATCTGGGCCGTAAAAGCGGTCGCGGCTTCCATACGTACGAGCGCTGATCATCATGCCCCGCAGCGCCCTCGCCGCCGTGCCTGAAGCCGAGCTTCAAGCCAGGGCCTCGCGCCATCTGCAGACCCGCGAAAAGGCCGTGGCGCTGTTTGCCCGACGCGGGTTTGCCCAGGTGGGCCTGCGCGAGCTGGCCGGGCACCTGGGCATCCAGGCGGGCTCGATCTACAACCATATCGAGAGCAAGCAGGCCTTGCTCTTCGAACTGATCGAGAGCCTGCACCTGGAGCTGTTGGGGATTGTCACACAGCCGGTGCGCAGCGCGCGCTCGGCGGAAAAACGTCTGAACGAGTTGATCGCCGCGCACCTGGACCTGCATCGCGCCAAGGGCGATTTCTTCCGGGTCGCCGAGCATGAGTTTCACTGCCTGGAAGCGGCGCACCAGGCGGCGATCCTGGTCTTGCGCAGGCGCTATGAAAGTCATCTGATCAAGTTGCTGGGGCCATTGGGCTTGTCGACCGACGCCACCCTGGCGCTGACCACCGTGCGGACCTTTCTCTGCCTGCTGAACAACCTGCCGGCCTGGACCGAGGAAGCCGGACTGGATTCGGCGACCTATCGGGCGTTGATGCACAATATCGCGCTGGGGGCGGTCAAGGGCGCGCTAACCCTGCCTTCCGGAGACCCACGCCCCCTGTAGGAGCCGGCTTGCTGGCGATGTGGGCCGTGAGTCCTGCATCGATTGTCCGGCCGCCATCGCCAGCAAGCCGGCTCCTACAAGGGTTGCGGTTTATTCAAGATAGGGGGAGTTACAGGCAGGTTGCCACTGCCGCCAGCCTTCTCACGCCAATCGGCTTGCTGGCAGTCGCGTAGTAGTCGACCAGCGTGTCCGCACCTTCGTGACGCACGTCGGCAAAGAACTCCGAGCCACGGGTATAAACGGTCGAGCCACTCTTGTAGCCGGGTTGCAGATAAGCCGCCGCATCCACACCGAACACCGCCTCATCCTGCCAGGCAAACTGAATGCACTGGGCCACGACATCCTCGGCCTTGCTCGACGTGAAGCTCTTGGTCGGCCCGGTGGTACGGGTCTGGTTCATGGCTGGCCCCATGCAGCCCGCCAACGCCACTACCGCCAACGTTCCGATTAACATCCGCATGACCGTTCCCTGCCGAAAAAAAGAAGCGACTTTACCATTGTGGCGACTCAATACGAATCACTGCCGCGCAAAAGGCCGCCCGCTGCCGAAAGCCGCTCTCCCCGCCCCCGATCCGATCACCTGCGACGTCGCAGCGGGTTGCACAAACGCGCCCGCTTGTCCAAGCTCTGCCCCACTGATTCAAGGATGGCTCATATGTTCAAGACGTATTTCAACAGGGCCCGACCGGGCTTGTGCCTGCTGTTCACCGCACTGGCCTGCTCCACGGCCTTCGCCGAGACAGCGCCCACAACCTTCCCGGATGCCATCGCCAGCGACCCGACGAAACTCGGCTGGATGATCGGCGCCCCACCGCCGGCCGACCGCATCCTGCGCTTCGAGGATGGCAGCTATTTCCGTTTCCCCGCCCTGCGCTGGAGCGTCTCGCACTTTCGCCAGTTGATGCCCACCACCAATGTGTCCCGGGGCCTTGAAGGGCCGGTTGCGTTGCCATCGGCCTTGCGCAATGACATCGACCACTTGAGCTTCACCACCCTCGACACGAAAACCCCGATGACCTGGGAACAATCCCTGGCGGCGACCTATACCGACGGCATCGTGGTGCTGCACCGTGGCAAGGTGGTGTACGAGCGCTACTTCGGCTCGCTCAGTCCCCAGGGCCAGCACGCCGCGATGTCGGTGACCAAGTCGGTGATCGGCACCCTCGGCGCGGCGCTGGTGGCCGAAGGGCTGATCGATGTGAACAAGGAGGTCAAGGACTATGTGCCGGAACTGGCGAAGTCGGCCTTCGGCAGTGCCAGTGTGCGCCAGGTGCTGGACATGACCACGGCGCTGGACTACAGCGAAGACTACAGCGACCCGAACGCCGCTGTCTGGGCCCACGCCCAAGCTGGCAACCCGCTGCCCAAGCCGGCCGACTACAAGGGGCCGCGTACCTATTACGAATTTCTCCAGACCGTGCAGCCGGAAGGCGAACATGGCGCGGCCTTCGCCTACAAGACCGTCAATACCGATGTGCTCGGCTGGGTGATCGCCCGGGCCACCGGGCATAACGTGGCGCAAGTACTGTCGGAGCGGATCTGGAGCCGGATGGGCGCCGAGCAGGATGCCTATTTCACCGTTGATTCGATTGGGACGCCGTTCGCCGGTGGTGGCCTGAACACCGGCCTGCGGGACCTGGCGCGCTTCGGCGAAATGCTCCGTAACGACGGCCGCGCCAACGGCCAGCAGATCCTACCCGCGAGCGTGGTCGAGGATATTCGGCGTGGGGCTGACAGGGCAGCGTTTGCCAAGGCCGGCTACTCGCTGCTGCGCGGCTGGAGTTATCGCGACATGTGGTGGGTCACCCATAACGACCACGGCGCCTATATGGCCCGTGGCGTCCATGGCCAGCGGATCTATATCGACCCCAAGGCCGAGATGGTGATCGTGCGTTATGCCTCGCATCCGGTGGCGAGCAATTCGGCGAACGACCCGGTGACCTTGCCGGCGTTCGAGGCGCTGGGGAATTTCCTGCTGGTGCACCCGCAGAAATAACCCGCGCCAGCCCCGCAAACCCTGTAGGAGCCGGCTTGCTGGCGATGACGGCCGAATAGTCGATGCAAGACTCACGGGCCTCATCGCCAGCAAGCCGGCTCCTACAAGGACAGCGTTAACCGCGATGACGAATCAACACGGGTCAGGCGGTCGCTCAGGCATCCTCGAGAATCAGGTCCGCGCCCTTCTCCGCCACCATCAGCACCGCCGCGTGGGTATTGCCCGACGTCACGTTGGGGAAAATCGACGCATCGACAATCCGCAACCCCTTCATCCCATGCACCTTCAGGCGCTTGTCGACCACCGACACCTGCGGGTCCGACCCCATCGCGCAAGAACCGCACAGGTGATAGATCGACCCGCTGTTCTCGCGGAAATACTCCAGCATCGCCGCGTCGTCATTCACCGCCTTGCCCGGCAACACCTCATCGACGGTAATCGCCCGCAACGCCGGCGCCTGCATGATCTTGCGAATCAGCCGGCTACCTTGCAGCACCTCGTCGATGTCCTTCTCGGTGCTCAGGTAGTTCGGGTCGATCAGCGCCGCATCCGCCGGGTTCTTCGAGGCGATCCGCACGCTGCCGCGACTGGTCGGCCGGCACGGGTTGAAGCACAGCAGGAAGCCCGAATACGGCTCCGGCTTGAGGCTGGCCTTGTTGTTCTTCGGAATCTGGTACGACAAGGGATTGAAGTACATCTGCAGGTTCGGGTGCGCCTGCTCTTCATTGCCGCGGAAGAACCCGCCGGCCTGGTTGACGCTCATGGCCAGCGCGCCCTTGCGGGTCAGCAGGTATTGCAGGCCCAGCTTGAGCTGGCCGAACAGCGAGCTCAGCTCATCGTTCAAGGTCGGGATATTGGCCTTGTAGTAGTAGCTCACGCACAGGTGATCCTGCAGGTTCTGCCCCACCGCGGGCAGATGCTTGACCACCGGCACCCGGTGTTCGCTCAACAGTGTCTGGTCACCGACCCCCGACAATTGCAGGATCTTCGGTGTATCCACCGCCCCGGCACAGAGGATCACTTCCTTGTTGGCCTTGAACGAGCGCGCCACGCCGTGCTGGCTGATGGAAATGCCGATGGCCCGCAGGTCATTGTCGAACAGCACCCGGTCCACCAGCGCATGGTGCTCCACGGTGAGGTTCGGCCGGCTCAGGGCCGGATGCAGGTGAGCGAAGCTGCTGGAGCTGCGCTGGCCGTTGCGGGTGTTGACGTCATAGACCCCCGCCCCTTCGAACTTCGGCCCGTTGAAGTCGTCGCTGCGCTGATAACCCAGCTGCTGGCAACCTTCGAGAAACACATCGCAGATCGGGTGCGTATGCCCCTGCATCGGCGTGATGCTGATCGGCCCGCTGCCGCCGTGATACTCGGTATCGCCCAGCGGGTGATTTTCCAGCTTGCGGAAGTACGGCAGCACGTCCTTGAACGCCCAGCCGTCATTGCCGTTGGCCGCCCAGTCATCGAAGTCATGGGCCTGGCCACGCACGTAGACCATGGCGTTGATCGAACCCGAGCCGCCCTGGACCTTGCCCCGGGGCGCATAGATTTCCCGGTTGTGCAGTTGCTTCTGCGGCTGGCTGTAGTACATCCAGTTGAAGGTCGGGTTGTAATACATCTTGGCGAAACCGACCGGGATCTTGAACCAGAACGAGGCGTCCTTGCCGCCCGCTTCGAGCAACAGGACCGAATATTTCCCCGAAGCCGACAAGCGGTTGGCGAGGATGCAACCGGCGGCGCCCGCGCCGGCGATGATGTAGTCGTATGTCATGCAGGTTACCGCTGATTCGTTGAAAACGCCGCCCTGTCCCAGGGCGGCAGGATGGCTCAGCCCCTGGCCGGCGACGTGTCTTTCACATCGGCGGGCGTCGGCGCCATTTGCAGGTGCAGCCGCTGGCCGGTGTAGGGCGTGTGCTTGCGCACCACGTCCATGTTCAGCTCAACCCCCAGGCCCGGCTCGGTCGACGGGATGATGTAGCCGTCTTCCCATTGCAGCGGCTTGGTCAGCACTTCGGCATGGAATCCGCCCCAGGTCATGATGCTTTCCTGGATCAGGAAGTTCGGCGTACAGGTCGCGAGCTGGAAGCTGGCCGCAGCGCCGATCGGACCGTTGTAGAGGTGCGGGGCGATCTGCGCGTAGTAGGCCTCGGCCATGCTGGCGATCTTCTTGGCCTCCAGCAGACCGCCGCAGCGCGCCACGTTCATCTGCAGGATCGACGCACCACCGGCCTGCAGCAGCTTGAAGAACTCGTACTTGGTGGTCAGCCGCTCGCCGGTGGCAATCGGGATCGTGGTCTTGGCCGCCACTTGCGCCATGGCCTCTTCCTGGCCGGGCGGTACCGGCTCTTCGAACCACAGCGGGTCGTACTTCTCCAGGCGCTTGGCCAGGCGAATCGCCGACGACGGCACCATCTGTCCGTGGGTACCGAACAGCAGGTCGCACTTGTCGCCCACCGCTTCGCGGATCTTGCGGCAGAAAGTTTCGCAGCGCTCCAGCACTTCCAGGGAAATCTGGTGGCCGGAATAGGCGGTGTAAGGCCCGGCCGGGTCGAACTTCACGGCGGTGAAGCCCAGCTTCATGTTCTCTATCGCGCATTCGGCGGCCAGGTCCGGGTCGTCGTAGTCGTACTCGCCACGGCTGTTGACCGGGTACAGGTAGGTGTAGGAGCGCAGGCGCTCGTTGACCTTGCCCCCCAGCAGTTCATAGACCGGCTTGTTCGCCGCCTTGCCGATGATGTCCCAGCAAGCCATCTCCAGGCCGCTGACCACACCCATCATGGTCAGGTCCGGACGCTGGGTGAAACCGCTGGAATAGGCCTGGCGGAAGAAACGCTCGATATGGTGCGGGTCCTGGTCCTGAAGGTAACGCTCGAACACGTCCTCGATGATCGGCACCATGGCCTTGGGGCCGAAGGTGGCGGCGTAGATCTCGCCGACGCCTTCGATGCCGCAGTCGGTCTTGAGCTTGACGAACAGCCAGTACATGCCACCGATGTGCGGCGGCGGTACGGCGACGATATGGGTTTCCAGGGAGACGATTTTCATATCAGGCACCTGCCTTTTTGTTGACCAGCGCGCGCAGCGCCAGGGCCGCCAGGGTTCCAAGCCCGCCGATAAAGGCGATGTAGCCGAAATACAGCTTGTAACCGAGGGCGCCAGGGAAGTTTTCCGTGAGATAACCGTTGATCAACGGGATAAAGGTGTCCGGCAGGTAGCCGACCACCGAGACAATGCCAATGGCCAGGCCCGTGATCCGCAGCGGGATCTTGCAGGTGTCGAGGATCGCCCAGTACAGCCCGCGAATGGCGTAGGTCATCAAACCGATAAAGATCACCGTGACCACCAGTACGCCGATGCTGCCCAGCGCCGGGAAGACGATCAGCCCGAGAATGCCAAAGGTCGCCAGCAGCAGTGCAACGATCAGCACCGAGATATTCGAGAACTTGTCACCCAGGTAGCCGCCGCCGAGACCGCCGATGGGGCGCATCCACAACTTGATGGTGGTGATGGTGCCGGCCATGACCGCGGTCATGCCGCTGCCTTGCAGGTAGTCGGAGAAGCTGTAGGTGGCCCAGAAGATGTGATAACCGCAGAACACGATGGCGGTCACCAGCCACAACTCGGGGATCTTCACCAGGAAGGCCAGGTCGCTGAGCAGATTGTGCGAAGCCTTTTCTTCCTGGGTTTCAATGGCCGCCACGGACTTGGGGTTCTTGAGCGAGACCAGCACGCAACCGATGGCGATACAGGTAAAGGAGTACAGGTAGACCACATGCTTGAAGCCTTCGGCCGCCGACTCGCTGCGGGTCTCGGTGGCGTAGGCGAACAGCCCCAGGGCCACGGTGGCGAGCATCGCTTCCACCAGGCCACGACCGCCGTCGAGGATGCCGAAGAAACGTCCTTGCTCGGAGGCTTCGGCGATCATCTTGACCCGCTTGAGCACCGAGGCCCAGAAGGTCAGGCCGGTGGTCAGGCCCCAGCAACCGAAGATGATCATCAGGCCGGTCATCGACGGCGCGGTGGAATACCAGATCCCCAGCAGGCCGGTGGCGACCAGCGAGAAGAAGATCAGGAAGCGCGGTGCCAGGCGATCCGCCAGCCAGCCGCTGGGCAGGTAGCTGAGCAGGAAGATGGTGCCGAGCATCGAGTACAGGTAACCCAGCTCGCTGTGATTGATATGGAACACTTCGAGCATGGTGGTCTGGTAGACCTGGCGCAGGTAGAGGATCGGGTAGATCGCCCCGGCGGCCAGCACCAGCAACATCAGTTGGAAATAACGGCTGCCCTTGTCGCTTTTGGCGGACGTGGCGGCGGCGTGAACCTGAACAGCAGCAGGCTTGGACATGTACGGGGACCTCGGGCGATCCGGCAGTGCACGGTCGCCCTTCTCTATCGATTGTTGTTATTGGAATAGCGTGTCGCGTAAAGCCTGTCTCAGTACTTCATGACCACCAGTCGGGTCTGGGTGAATTCGAGCATGCCGTGCTTGCCGTCATCGCCGCCCAGGCCGGAACGTTTCCAGCCGGCGTGGAAACCCTGGTAGGGGTCGGCCGGGGTGCGGTTGACGTAGAGCTCGCCGGACTCGATGGCATTCGCCACTTTCATCGCCGTGCGGTAGTTCTCGGTATAGAGCACCGAGGACAGGCCGAACTGGTGGTCGTTGGCCATGGCCAGCGCCTCGTCGATATCACGGTACTTGAGCACCGGCAGGACCGGGCCGAAGATTTCTTCCTGGATGATTTCCATGTCCTGGCGGCAACCGCTGAGCAGGGTCGGCGGATAGAAATGCCCCGGACCTTCGGGGATCACACCACCGGTTTCCAGCACCGCGCCGTCGGCCACGGCACGCTCGACCATGGCGTGGATATTGCGCCGTGAGCTGGCATTGACCAGCGGGCCCATCAGGCTGGCATCCGTGGCGCGGTCGCCAAACTGCACCGCGCTGATCTTCTCTTTCAGCAGCGCGAGGAAACGGTCGTGCACGCTTTCGTGGACATAGACCCGTTCCACCGCCGTGCACAACTGGCCGCAATGGGTGGTCTTGGAAGCAACGATGGCGCTGGCGGCCTGCTCCAGGTCGGCATCGGCCTCGATGATCGCCGGGGTCTTGCCGCCCAGCTCCAGGGATGGCTTGGCGATATTGGCCTTGCAGTAATCGAGCACGATGCGTCCGGCGTTGACGCTGCCGGTCAGGGTGATCAGGCCGACGGCCTTGTGGGTGCAGACGTTGGCGGCGGTGTCGTGGTCCATGGTGAGGATATTCACCACCCCGGCGGGCAGGCTCGACTGTTGCACGGCACGGGCGATCTCAAACGCCGAGATCGGCGTGTTGTTGCTCGGGCGCACCACCACGGTATTGCCGGCGATCAGCGCCGGGGCGATCTTGCGCAGCAGGGTGTAGACCGGGTAGTTGAATGGAATCAGGCAGGCGACGACGCCGATCGGCTCACGTTGCAGGAACAGGTTTTCGTCCGGGGTATCGCTGGGAATGATCTCGCCTTCGATACGCCGCGCCCATTCGGCGTGGTAGCGGGTGATTTGCGCGGCATAACGGGCTTCGTTACTGGCGTCGGCGACGCTCTTGCCGGACTCCGCCGCCAGGGCCTGGCCGATGTCTTCGGCGCGGGCTTCCAGGGCGCTGGCAAAGCTGCGCAGATGCTCGGCGCGTTCGATGCTGGTGAGCTTGCCCCAGAGCTTCTGGGCGGCGGCGGCGGCCTCGACGGCCTCGACCGCTTCGCTGGAGGTGGCGGCCGGCACGTGATCGATCAAGGCCTCGGTGGCCGGGTTGTAGACCGCGATCCGGGCAGTGCCGGCGGGCTCGACGAACTGACCGTTAACAAAATTGCGCTGGGTGGACATGTACTGGTTCTCGTACTTTTCTTATCTGAGAAGCCAGCAGTCTTGTCATCCGAGGCGGGATGAACAAACGATTAATTCAGGCGGTAAACATTCAAAAAATGCAGGTTACCGCCGGACCTTCAGATAACCGGCATCGGCGCCGCCGTAGACGGCTCGAGATGCCGCCGTGCCAGCTCCAGTTCTTCCTGCAACCACTGGCTGAAAATCTGCAACTGAGGGATCTGCGTCTGTTCCTGGCGGGTCACCAGCCAGTAGGACTGGTGACCGTCGACATGCACGTTGAGCACCTGGGTCAACTGCCCGCAGGCCAGCTCGCCGGCCACCATATGCCAGTCGGCTATGGTGATGCCCAAGCCGTCGATGGCCGCGCGAATCGCCAGGTCCAGCAGGTCGAACTCATAGCCGCTCAAGGTATCGACGCCACTGATCCGCGCCGCGTCCAGCCAGTGTTTCCAGGTCAGGTAGCGTTGGTCCTCCTTGGCCAGCACATGCAGCAGGGTCAGGCGGTTCAGGTCGATCTCTTCCTGTCCGCTCAACTCGCGGGCATAGAGGCTCGGCGAGCAGACGGCGATATGCCGCTCGTGCATCAGCAACGAGCTGTCCAGGCCATCCCATTCGCCATCGCCGAAACGGATCGCGCAGTCCAGGGTACTGGTCTCGGCCAGGCTGTCCTGCAGGCGTGTGGTGATGCTCAGTTCCAGCCCCGGATGCTGCTGGCGCAGGCGCCCCAGGCGCGGTAGCAGCCAGCGGCTGGTAAAGGTCGGCGGCGCATTGATGCGCAGGCGGTTGGCGTGGTTCTTCTCCTGGATGCCACGCACGGTCATCTCGATCTTGTCGAAGGACTGATGCAGCGCGCGCAGCAACACCCGCCCGGCACTGGTCAACTCGAGATGATGATGACGGCGCTCCAGCAGGCTTTCCCCCAGTTGTTCCTCAAGCTGACGGACCTGGCGGCTGACGGCGCTCTGGGTCACGTTCAGCAGTTCGGCGGCGCGGGTAAAGCTGCCGGTGCTGCCAGCCACTTCGAAGGCTTTGAGCGCATTGAGCGCGGGCATTTTGCGTTTCAAGAAAAGACACTCACCAAGGGGCGGACGGCCACAAGCATCGCATGGGGCCGGGGGTGGGTAACATTCCTTTTTGTCTATCGTCCTACAAAAAACACAAAGCCCCCCACAGAAAAGTGGTCACGCAATTCGCGCCGAACGCGATCTGTAGGAGCCGGCTTGCTGGCGATGAGGCCCCGGAGCCTGGCAGCGCCTATCCGGATGCCATCGCCAGCAAGCCGGCTCCTACAGGTTGTGTCGCTCAAGGTCGCTTTTGCAAGAAAACCGTCGCCTGGAGATAAATAGCAGGAGTATTTCGCACAGCCCTCATGAGTATTCAGCACTGGTTCTTTTCAACTTATAAACGCTACCCTGCCCTATAACTTTAAATAGAAAGTTTCCACGCACTTACATTGGGCGCCACGCCAACTTTCGCCCCATTGTGTTGCACCTTTCCAACAACTTATTCCTTTGGGCCGCGCAATGACAGCAATAAAAAACACGCCAACAAGAACCCTCGGCCTGCTCGCTTTTATATTCACCTGCTGCAATGCCAGCACCCACGGCTTCAGTATTTTTCTTTATTCCGCCTTGTTACCCGAGATCCGCCAGCACTTCTCCCTGAGTTACAGCCAGGCCGCCTCCATCGCCGCCTTGCTGCAACTCTTCTATATGGGGGCTTCGATTGCCAGCGGGATCGCCGCTGCCTGGATCAGCCCTTTGAACATGGTGCGCCTGACCATGCTGCTCAGCCCGGTGCTGCTGGCGCTGGCGGTCGCCACGCCCTGGGTCCTGCCCTTCGCTCTTTGCCTGGCACTGGTCTCGGCTTGTGCGGTGTCCAACTGGAACGCGATTGCCGCCCTGGCCGGCGAAGTGATTCCCGCGTCTCACCGCAGCCGGGTGCTGGGCCTGGCGTCTTCCGGGGCGGCCTTTGCCATCTGCCTGAACGGTATCCTGATCGCCCTGCTCCAGGGTATTTCCCTGGGCGCTTTCTGGCTGATCTGCGCCGGGCTCACCTTGATCGTCACCGGGCTGACCCTCTGGGCCCTGGCGCCCCTAGGCCGCCAGCCGGACGCCCGCTCCAGGGCGGCCACCTCCCTGGGCCGGGTACTCAGGCACTGGCTGCGCCTCTGCCTGGAACAACCCATCGCCGTGCATATCCTGCTGCTCAGTGGCTTTATCGGCAGTATCAGCGGCCCGTTCCTCAACTTCCTCTCGGCCTTCGCCAGCGAACGCCTGGGCGCCGGCCCGCAGGTCACCGGCTCGCTCTGGACCTTGATCGGTGCCTGTGGCGCGCTGGGCGGGATGTCCCTGGGGTCACTGGCTGATCGCTGGGGCGCGCTGCGGGTGATGGCCATCAGCATCGGCGCCTTCGGCCTGGCCATGCTCGGCCTGCTGCTGCACCCCGGTTTGCTGCTGACCTGGCTGGCCGCCGGGCTGTTCGCATTGTTCTACTTTCCCGTCTGGGGCCTGATGGCCGCCTACCTCAGCGCTCGCCTGACACCCGTGCAAAGCCTGCAAGTGGTGAGCCTGAGCATGGTCGGCTACGGCCTGGGCAGCGCCAGCGCGAACTGGGTCAACGGCCTGTTGCTGCAGGCCAGCGGCTCGTTCGCCATCATCCATGCCTGGATCGCCGGCTGGGTCCTCGCCAGCCTGCTGCTACTGCAAGTCATGGCCCGCCACCAGCGCCGTCGGCCGCTGCTCCAGGAGCCGGTCTGAGCGCCGCAACTGACGCCCGAGCATCTCCACCATCGCCTCGAGCCCCGGCTCCTGGCAGGCTGACGAACGCCAGAGCATCAGGCGGGCTGGTTGGATAGCCGGAAAGCCGTCCCGCTCATCGAGAATCCGCCAGCCCTCCGGCACCAGCCGGCGGGCGGTCACCCCCACCGTCTCGCCGCCCTCGATGGCCACGCCGATCCCCCGCGGGCTCTGGCTGGTGTAAACCACGTGCCAGGCCCGACCGGCCTCGGCCAGGGCGTCGATGGCATTGGCACGAAAGGCACAACCCTCGGCATAGACCGCCAGCGGTACCGATGGGTCATCAGCCCAGGCGCGGTTGTCAGCGGTCACCCAGACCAGCGGCTCGTCGCAGAGAAACTCGCCCTGTTGCAGATTGGCATGCTGCACGCCGAGCACCAGGTCCAGCTCGCCGCGCTGCAAGCGCCCGACCAGGGCTACCGAGGCTTCACAGCAAACGTCCGGACGGACCTTGGGAAAGTGTTCGCGAAAATCCCGCAGGACTCCGGCCAGGCAGTATTGCGCGTAGTCCTCGGGCATCCCGACATGGATGCAAGCCAGGTCATTGGGCAGATGGGCGGCGTTGATCGCCTCGTTGTGCAGCTTGAGGATGCGTCGCGCATAGATCAGGAAGGTCTCGCCGCTGGGGGTCAGGCTGATGCTGCGGCTGGTGCGGTGGATCAGCGGCGTGCCGACCACCTCTTCCAGCCGTTGCAGACTCTGGCTGACGGTCGACTGGGTTTTATGCAGGCGCTCGGCCGCCGCCGAAAACCCCTGGCATTCAATAATCGCCACAAACACCTTGAGCAATGTTCCGTCCAGATGACCTGACATAACTATCGCTCCTGCCGATGGATTCGATCGTAACTCATCATTTCTATTATTCCTGTTTTTAAGCAACTATCGATTCAACGCCGAGACAACTTCGAACCTTGCACTGGCGACTAATGATCGTTAACTTCAGGAGCCCGAAATGAGCCTTCAACTTGCCGATGCCGAAGTGGGTGATATCAGCGATATCGTCAACACCGAACGTTATCCCATTCATGATTCGGGCCATGTCCAATTACAGGCGCTGATCGATCATGCCCGTGCCGAACTGGCCATCGACGGTTGCTGCCTGCTGAAGAACTTCCTGCGTCCCGAAGTACTGGAACAGGCTCGCCTCGAAGGCCAGGCGCTTTCGGACAAGACGTTTTATTCGGTGCGCAAGGTCAATGCCTACTTCACCGAAGACGATCCCTCCCTGCCGGCCGAAGACCCGCGTCGCACCTTCATGGAGCGCACCAGCGGCTTCGTGACCCGCGACATGATCGCCCCGGACGCGATCATTCACCGGCTCTACGTCTCGCCGATGATGAAACGTTTCATCAGTGCCTGCCTGGGGGAACCTGAGATTTTCGAATATGCCGACCCCTTTGCCGGTCTGGTGATCAATGTAATGCCGGAGGGCACCCAGCAGCCTTGGCACTTCGACACCAACGAATTCATCGTCAGCATGATGACCCAGAAGCCCGAGGCCGGCGGCCTGTTCGAATACGCGCCGATGATCCGCTCGCGCACGGCGGAAAACCTCGGCGCGGTGGGCCAGGTGGTGCGGGGGGAGGACCGCAGCCGGGTGAAATACCTGGAGCTCAATCCCGGCGACCTGCAGATCTTCAAGGGGCGGTTTTCGGTGCACCGGGTGACCCGTGTCGAAGGCGCGGTCGAGCGCAATACCGCGATTTTCGCCTACTCGGAGAAGCCCGGAATCATTGGCCGCGCCGAGCGCACCAAGCAGCTCTACGGGCGGCTCTCCGAAGCCCATCTGCAAGCCGAACGCAGCCGGGTGCGCAGCGACCAACTGCTCGACTGAATACACGCAGCCTCACTCATAAAGCACCTCAGTGCCCATAAGAACGAATTTCCATCACCGACCGGTATTAGCGAGGAACACCCCATGAGTCTTTCCGGCCCCAACCGCAACCCCGCCGACTGCGAACCCACCTACGCCGAGATCCAGCAGATCCAGCTGGACCGCCTGCAACGAGTGCGCAACGAGCTGAAAAAGCGCGACTACGCCGCCTGCGTACTGTTCGACCCGACCCATATGCGCTACGCCACTGGCTCGCGCAACATGCAGGTGTACTCGGCGCGCAACCCGGCGCGTTATGCCTTTATTCCCGCCGAAGGCCCGGTGGTGGTCTTCGAATTCGGCGGCTGCCTGCACCTGGCCGAATCGCTGAATACCGTCGACGAAGTGCGCCCGGCCAAGGCGATCTCCTATTACTTCTGCGACAGTTTCCTGAGCAATGTCACCGCCGACTGGGCCGCTGAAATCGACGACCTGGTACGCAAATGCGGGGGCGGCAAGCGCATCGCCATCGAGAGCGCCACCTCGGCGGCGGCCTTCGAGTTGCAAAAGCTCGGCTACCAGGTCTTCGATGCCCAGGAGCCGCTGGAACGCGCGCGCTGCATCAAGGTACCAAACGAACTGAAGATGATCCGCGCCAGCCTGCGTGCCACCGAAGCCGGCGTGAAACTGATGGAAAGCAAGCTCAAACCCGGCATCAGCGAAAACGAACTTTGGTCACACCTGCACCAACACGTGATCGCCACCGACGGCGACTATGTGGAAACCCGCCTGCTGTCCTCCGGACCGCGCACCAACCCCTGGTTCCAGGAGTGCAGCACGCGGCCCATCGAAGCCGGCGACCTGGTGGCGCTGGACACCGATGTGGTCGGTCGTTTCGGCTACTACGCGGACTTCTCGCGGACCTTTCTCTGTGGCGAACAGGCCGCCACCCACAAGCAGCAGGAACTGTACAAGCTGGCCTATGAGCAGGTGCAGACCAATATGGAAATGCTCAAGGCCGGGCGCAGCTTCAAGGAGTATGCGGAGCTGGCCTGGAAGATCCCCGACCACTACAAGGCCAACCGTTATTTCGCCCTGGCCCACGGGGTTGGCATGACCGGTGAATACCCTTACGTGGTGCACCGCGAGGACATCGATGCACTGGGCTACGACGGGGTCTTCGAGGCGGGCATGACCATCTGCGTGGAAAGCTACATCGGCCACGACGAAGGCGGTGAAGGGGTCAAGCTCGAAGAGCAGATCTACATCCACGAAAACGGTATCGAACTGCTCTCGGACTATCCGTTCGACCCGCGCCTGCTGCCCGTTTAAGTCTTGCCGCCCTACCCCGCGCCGGCACTCAGCCCGCGAGGTAGGGCCATCAGGAGCGTGTCTGGCGCGGGAGGGCAATCAGTAATGTGCGTTTTAGGAATTTTCCTACGCTGAATTTATCGTTTGTTCATCCGGAGCCAGATGACAAAACTGCGAGCATCTCAAATAAAAACAACACGAGAGCCGCACCATGTCCAACCTCACGTCCCGCCTCCTGAATGCTCCGCGCTTTGAACTGCCGTCGACGTTTTGCCTGACCGACCAAGGGTTCCCCCTGGATCGCCAGCGCTAGCTGCCAACCCTCTGTTCGCAGTGGCACCCAAAAGACGCATTTACGCCCCAGTATCGGAGAGGCTCATGAAAGACCTGACTACCCTGGACGGCTCCGCGCCGCATCCAGCCATGGACGACCTGTGCACCCAAGCCAAGCGCGGCCAGATCAGCCGCCGGCAATTCCTCCACACCGCCACCCTGTTCGGTATCACCGCCGCCAGCGCCGGCAGTTTCCTCGGCCCGGTGCTGTTCAGCGACTCGGCCCAGGCTGCTGAAGTCGGGACTCCACGCAATGGCGGCAGCCTGCGCTTTGCCTGCGCCATCCAGGAAATCCAGGACCCGATGCTCATCACCTGGATCGAAGCCTCGAACCTGATGCGCAACAGCCTGGAATACCTGACCTGGGTCGATGCGCAGAACATCACCCATCCATACCTGGCCGAAAGCTGGAAGCCCTCGGACGATCTCAAGGAGTGGGTCTTCAACCTGCGCCAGGACGTCAAGTGGAGCAACGGCGACGCCTTCAACGCCGACGACGTCGAGCACAACTTCCAACGCTGGACCGGCGCCGAGTCCAAGTCGGTCAACCGCACCGCGTTCCAGGACATCGCCTCCTTCGAAAAACTCGGGCCTTACCAGTTCAAGCTGGTGCTCAAGCGGCCGATCCTGGCGATTCCGGAAATGCTCAACGCCTTCACCTGCGCCATCGTCCATCGCAGCTTCAAGGCTGGTGACGACTGGTCGAAAAATCCGCTCGGCACCGGTCCTTTCAAACTCACCTCGTTCGCCGTGAACAAGGAAGCCACCTTCGCCAAGCGCGCCGATTACTGGGGCAAGCCGGCCTATCTGGACGAGCTGCGCTATGTCGACATGGGCACCGATGTGTCCACCCAACTGGCCGCCCTGCAAGCCGGGCAAGTCGACGTCTTGTACCGCGTCACCGTGGCCGAACTGGACCTGGCCAAGCGCCTGCCCAACGCCAAGCTGCTGACCTGCAAATCGGCACAGACCGTGGTGATGCGCATGGCCGTGGACCAGAAGCCGTTCGACGACCTGCGCATCCGCAAGGCCGTGGCACTCTGTGCCGACAACGCGCAGATGCTCAAGATCGCCTACCGCGGCATGGGCACCCTGGGCGAGGACCACCATGTGGCACCTTCGCACCCGGAATACTTCCCGCTGCCCAAGCGCGCCCGCGACGTGGCCCAGGCCAAGGCGCTGCTGGCCGAAGCCGGACACCCCAAGGGCATCGACATCGACCTGATCGTCGGCAACACCCAGGGTCGCTACGAGCAGGACACCGCGCAGATCCTCCAGCAAAACTGCCTGGAAGCCGGCATCCGCATCAACCTCAAGGTGATTCCCGCCACCCAGTACTGGCCGATCTGGGACAAGGCTGCCTTCAGCCTCACCTACTGGGCCCATCGCCCGCTGGGGGTGATGTCCCTGGAGCTGGCCTACCGCGGCGGCGGTGCCTGGAACGAAAGCCATTACAGCGACCCGGCCTTCGACGCCGCCCTGGACAAGGCCATGGGCATCGTCGATCCGAAACAGCGCTCCCTGGCGATGCAGAGCGTCGAGCAGATCCTCCAGGACGCCTGCGTCATCGTCCAGCCGTTCTGGGCCGACAAGTTCACCGCCACGTCGCAGAAGGTCCAGGGCTTCCAGGTTCATCCATCGGACTTCTACCCGATGAACGAGACCTGGCTCAGCGCCTGATCCGACCTCTGAAACAATGAGCTCGCCCACCCCGGTGCGGCGAGCCGGCAACTGTATAGCCGGAGCATGCAAACATGGCTGATTTTCTGTGGCGCAAGCTACTGGCCCTGGCAGCGACGTTATTGTCGGTGTCACTGATCGTTTTTTTCGCCCTGGAGCTGAATATCGAGGACGTCGCGATCAACGTCCTCGGTCCCTACTCCGCCGCCGACCAACGCGCCGCCTGGCTCACCGAGCACGGCTACGACCAACCGTTCCTGTGGCGTTACCTGATCTGGCTGAAGGACTTCGTCAGCGGCCACTGGGGTACCTCGGTGCACTTTCGCGAACCGGTGATGGACCTGCTGCTGCCCAACCTCGGACAGACCCTGATGCTGGCCGGTCTGGCGCTGTTGATCATGGTTCCCGTGGCCCTGACCCTCGGCGTACTGGCCGGGATTCGCCAAGGCTCGCCGCTGGATCGACTGGTGTCGTTCCTGTCCATCGTCACCACCTCGATCCCGGACTTCGCCAGTGCGGTGTTCGTCTCGGCGATCTTCGTCTTCTGGCTCAACTGGCTGCCGGGCGTGAGCAGCATGAGCGACGGTTTCAGCGCCCTGCAACTGGCGATGCCGCTGATGGTGCTGTGCCTGTTCGGCGTCGGCTACCTGGCGCGGATCACCCGGGCCTCGATGGTCGAAGTGATGCAGGCGCCGTACATCCGTACCGCCCGCCTCAAGGGTGCCTCGACTTCACGCATCGTGCTGCGCCATGCGCTGCGCAATGTGCTGATCGCCCCTATCACGGTGATCATGCTGTACATCCCGTGGCTGCTGTCCAACGTCATCGTGGTCGAGGTGTTCTTCGCCTACAAGGGCTTCGGCTCGCTGCTCTACACCGCCTCGCTGAACCATGACGTCTACCTGATCGAGGCCTGCGCGATGATCAGTGCGCTGGTGGTGGGCGCGACCAAGATCTTCTCCGACCTGGCCTATACCTGGCTCAACCCGCGCATCACCTTGCGCAGCCTTGGCGGGAGCGCCCGATGAACCTTCTGCATGCATTCAAGAACCCGTTGGCGGCCCTGGGCCTGTGCCTGGTGGGCGGCTGGGTGATCCTCGGGGTCTTCGCCCCCTGGCTCGCGCCCCATGACCCACTGGAAAGCTTCACCCCGCTGCTGACGCCGTTCAGCGACGACGGCAGCGGCCAGACCTTCCTGCTGGGTACCGATGTGCTGGGCCGCGATATTCTCTCGCGACTGATCTGGGGCACCCGCACCGTGTTGCTCTGGTCGACCCTGGCGACCCTCACCGCGTTTGCCTTCGGCATCGCCATGGGCCTGTGCGCCGGCTACTTCAATGGCTGGGTCGACTCGGTGCTGTCCTATATCGCCGACACCGTGCTGTCGTTCCCGGTGCTGGTGCTGTACATCGTGATCATCATCGCCCTTGGTGCCTCGGCACTGAATATCCTGATCGCGGTGACCTTCACCAGCGCCCCGGCGATCTTCCGGATCATGCGCGCCCTGACCATGGACCTGCGTTCCCGGGACTATGTGCTCAGCGCCATCACCCAGGGTGAAAGCTCGTTGCGGATCATGACCGTGGAAATCCTGCCCAACTGCGGCGGCCCGCTGATCGTCGATTTCTGCCTGCGTATCGGCTACACCGCGATCATGATCGGTGCCCTCGGTTTCCTCGGCCTCGGCCTGCCACCGCCAACCCCGGACTGGGGTGGCATGATCAACGAAGGCCGCAGCATGGCCATCGCGTTTCCCCACCTGGTGATCTTCCCGTGCATTGCCATCTCCACCCTGATGCTTGGCCTCAGCCTGCTGGCGGACGGCCTGGACGAACACGCCCAGAAAGGCACAAGGAGTTGAGTATGAGCAGCCAACAAGTATTGCGCGTCGAGGGCTTGTCCATCGAACTGCCGCCAGGCGCGGACCGCAGCCATGCGGTACAGAAAATCGACCTGGATGTGCGCAAGGGCGAAATCCTCTGCGTGATCGGCGAGTCCGGCTCGGGCAAATCGGTGCTCTCCGGGGCCATCATGGGCGACTACGCCAAGGGCCTGCGCCACAGCGAAGGACGTATCGATTTCCTCGGCGAGGACATCTGCAGCATGCCCGAAGCGCAGTTGCGCGGCCTGCGTGGCAACCGCATCGCGATGATCTTCCAGGAGCCCATGGCGGCTCTCAATCCGGCGATCCGCATCGGTCGGCAAGTGGAGGAAATCTTCGAGATCCACGCCCCGCAGATGGGTGCGGCCGAGCGGCGCGAACGCATGCTCGCGTTGCTCGAGTCGACCCAGTTGCCGGAGCCACCACGGATCGCCAACAGCTTTCCCCATCAACTCTCCGGCGGCCAATGCCAGCGGGTGGTGATCGCCATGGCCCTGGCGATGAACCCGGACCTGCTGATCGCCGACGAACCGACTACCGCCCTGGACGTGACGACCCAGGCTCAGGTCCTCAAGCTGATCCGCGAACTGCGTGGGCGCGGCCAGCACGGCATCCTGTTCATCACCCATGACTTCGGCGTGGTGGCGGAAATCGCCGACCGCATCGCCGTGATGGAAGGCGGCCGGCTGGTGGAAATCGGCGAGCGCGACCAAGTCTTGCAGGCGCCTCGCCACGCCTACACACGCAAGCTGATCGCCGCGGTTCCGGCGTTGAACCCGGAGCTGCACGTGCCCTGCGCCGACGGTGAGATCGCCCTGCGGATCGAACACCTGAACAAGACCTATCACGTGGAAGGGCGTCAGGTCTGCGCGCTCAAGGATGTCTCACTGCAACTGCCACGGGGCAAGACCCTGGCGATTGTCGGCGAGTCCGGCTCGGGCAAGAGCACCCTGGTCAAGGCGGCGATTCGTCTGGTGGACAGCGACAGCGGGCATGTCTGGCTCGGCGACAGCGACTTCCTCGCCCTCAAGGGCGAGGCGCTGACCCGGGGCCGGCGGCAGATCCAGATGATTTTCCAGGACCCCTACGGCTCGCTCAATCCGCGCCATCGGGTCGGCGACATCATCGCCCGTGCCGCGCAACTGCGTGGCGTGTCGGCCAAGGACGCCTGGATCGAAGCCGGCGATCTGCTGGAGCAGGTCGGCCTCAAGCGCGACGCGCTGAAACGCAAGCCCCGGCAGTTCTCCGGCGGCCAGCGCCAGCGCATCGGCATCGCCCGCGCCCTGGCCATGCGTCCGCAGGTCCTGATTGCCGATGAAAGCGTGTCGGCACTGGACGTCTCGGTGCAGAAACAGGTGCTGGAACTGCTGGCCGAACTCCAGCAACGGCTCAACCTGAGCATCCTGTTCATCACCCACGACCTGCGCGTGGCGGCGCAGATCAGCGATCACATCGCGGTGATGCGCCAGGGCGAAGTGGTCGAGTACGGCACCGCCGAGCAGGTGCTGCTGCACCCTCGACATAGCTATACCCAGACCCTGCTGGCCGCCGCGCCCGGGGCTTCGGTGCGACCGCCGCCACAGGCGGGACCGGCACCGGACCTGAGTGCCGCCGGCGGCTGACCCTCCCGGCCCGCTACCCACTGGACGCTGTTCACAGCCTTGGTCGTAGCGGGCCCTACCCCTTTCATCCAGACCGCGCTTTTGCCGTGGCCGGGATGGCTGTTGCCAACAATAAACCTAGAGAAGAGACGGAGCGACCATGAACTTGAACACCACCCGGGCCTTGCGCTCATTAACCCCGCTGGCGCTGTTGGGCGCCCTTTCCACTCCCGCGATGGCGATCCAGGTCACCGACAACCTGGACATCGGCGGTGCCGTCCGTTATCGCTGGGACTACGCCCCGGATCGCGATATCCAGAAGTTCGACTTCGACACCGCGTTCCTCACCGCCAAGTACAACTCCGACACCTGGATCGCCGCCGCCAAGTATCGCTTCTACGGGCGCTCCTACCCTTACCAGTACACCGATCGCATCGGCGCGGTGCAGTTCGCCGAAACGGCCTGGGTCGGCTACAAATTCAACCCGGACCAACAGGTGCAGGTCGGCCTGAACCAGATTCCGTTCGGCCTGCAACCCTACTTCGGCAGCACCTTCTATGAAACCCTGGGCAACGTCGTCGGCCTGGAAGACGTGGAAGAAGTCGGCGCCAAATACATCCAGCAGAGCGGCGACTGGAACCTGCAAGCCGGCTTCTACCTGCGCCCGGCCCTGCAAGGGCGCGGTACCAGCAACGGCGATACCTACTCCACCGTGGTCTCCCGGGCCGACAGCTATGTGACCGATGGCAGCAACAACCAGGAACACAACACCGCCGTGGTGCGCCTGGCCAAGGCCATCCAACTGGGTAACTGGAAGTCCGAGGTGGGGATCTCGGGTTTGACCTCGACCCTGGAAAACCGCGACACCGGTGACGACGGCCGACGCAACGCCGTGGCCATCCACTACCTGGGCAAGGACGGTCCGTGGGGCCTGCAATTGCAGGCGGCGCGCCAGCAGATGTCACCACGCAATCCCGGCAGCAACGAGGTGGTGACCTTCGGCGGTTATGACGGCACCTTCAACGTCGCCAGCCGCGGCAACCTCTACGTCGCCGACCTGAGCTACGACGTCGACGGCAAGTACCTGCTCGACCAGATCAGCGGGATCAAGCTGTACGCCAACTACAGCGCCTTCGACAAATCGGCGGATGACTTCAAGACCTCGCAACGCCTGATTCTCGGCACCTCGTTTTCGGTGAGCAAGTTCTGGGTCGCCACCGAATGGCTGATCGGCAAGAACGACCCTTACATCGGTGGCAGCAGCTATACCCAAAGCCTCGCGGCCGGCGGTACCGATCTCTGGAAAAACCAGCTGTATGTGAACATCGGTTATTACTTCTGAGGGTGCTGCTTGCGGGTGACAAGCACGTGAGTCTTGCAGCGCACTCGCGGGCGCTATCGCCAGCAAGCCGGCTCCTACAGATGGGCGCTCGTCCACGAGATTGCGTCGTGTTCGAGCGCCCACCTTTTACCTCCTCATTTCGTTGCGCATCTTTGTGGGGGAGCACCTGGGCTCTCCCACCTTTTTCCATTCCCGCCGACTATTTCATGCAACAGCCGCAAGCAACGCTTGCATCGGCTGGCCGCTGATAGTCAGATATCTCCTACAGAAAAAAGCACGTCAAATAACAACAATAAACCGACTCCACACGGCCCGACTCCGTTCTTCGATACGGTGTTCTTCAGCTGTGTGCCAGCCGGTCCGGAGTATCTATTTCATGCGTCAACTGCCCTCGCTGAACATGCTCCGCGTGTTCGAGGAAGTCGCCCGGCATCGCAGCTTCAGCCAGGCCGCCGCGTCCCTGAACGTGACCCAGGGCGCAGTCAGCCGACAGATCAAGCAGCTTGAAGATTACCTTGGCATCGCCTTGTTCGTGCGTACACCACGGGGCTTGTCGCTGACCGAATCGGGAACGGCACTCTCGCCGCAGTTGGGCGATGCTTTCGACCATATCGAACGCGCCCTGCAAGCCGTGCGGGTGCCCAATCTGCGCCAGCGCCTGCGTATCCTCGCGCCACCGACCTGGGCCACCCGCTGGTTGTCGGCGCACCTGCGGGCTTTCTGCCAGCGCTATCCCGATATCAGCCTCAGCGTGACCAACCAGGCCAGCCATGACAGCCTCGCCGAGGTCGACTGCCAGATCCGTTTCGGCCTGGAGGCGGACCCGCATTGCAGCAGTCAGTTGCTGGTGATGGAGCGGCATATCGCCGTGGCGAGCCCGGAGCTGTTCGAACAGGGCGAGGCGCCGGACCTGCGCCACTCTCCCCTGCTGCATATCCTGCATGACGGCAAGCGCCTCAAGGTCTGGGAGAACTGGCTGGCGGCCATGGGCCGTGAGGATGTGGATGCCCGGCAAGGGCTGGAATTCAGCACCCTGGACCAGGTGATCAACACCGCACTGGCCGGTGGTGGACTGGCGGTGATCGATCGGCAGATGATCGTCAAGGAACTGGCCAATGGCAGCCTGCTGCCCATCACCCCGGTGGAGGTGGTCGGGCCGTATGGTTATTGGCTGGATGTGGCGAATGACAAGCAGGGATTGTCGAAAGTGCGGCTGTTTACCGAGTGGTTGAGCCTGGTGAGCAATCCCTGAGTTTTTAGTATTTGTGAGGACGCCTTCGCGGCGGTGCGGCGATCCGACAAGCCCGGCTCCTACAGTTTTGCGTCGTAAATAAAGTCTGTGTTCGACGCTATCCTGTAGGAGCAGGGCTTGCCCGCGAAGAGGCCTACAGGGTCGCCACCTTCATCGGCCTGACCACCTCAACCGGCACCACCTCATCAGCCTTGCACGCCTGACTCAGGGTCAGCGACTTGGTCTCCGGCGCCCAGGCCCAGGAGATCAAAGCACCCAGTGCCAGGATCGCCGCAAGAATACCCATGGTCGAGCTCAAGCCGATCCCCGCCACACTCACCGGCAACAGAAAGGTACTCACCGCCGACCCCAGACGACTGACCGCCGTCGCCAGACCAATCCCACTGGCCCGCACCTGCGTCGGAAAACTCTCCGCCGGAAACACCCCGACCAGGTTGCTCACCGCCGACAGCACCAGGGTAAACAACCCGAACACCAACACCATCAGCCATGCCGCACTGCCCGGCAACACCGCCAGCAGAAACAAAGCCACCGCCAGGATAATGAACGAGTTGATCAGAAAGCCCCGGCGGGAAAACTTCACCGTGCACCAGATGCCGATCAATGCACCGACGATCAACAGCAGATTGAGCAGCAACTCCGTGCCGAAGCCCTCGGCCAACCCCATCTTCTGCAGGATCGACGGCAGGAAGGTGTAGATGGCGAAGTACGGCATGACGATGCAGACAAAGAACAGGCAGTTGAACGCCGTGCGCTTGCGATACTCGGGGCTGAACAACACGCCATAACCCGAGCGGGTTTGCGTGGATTGTTCTTCGTCCAGCACCACATGCGCCCCCAGGTGTTTGTGCACCACCGCCCGGGCCTCGGCGATACGCCCCTGGTTGACCAGCCAGCGCGGTGACTCCGGCGTGCCGATGCGCGCCAGCAGGATCAAGCCGGCGGGAATCGCCGAGGAGGCCAGCATCCAGCGCCAGGCATCGTCACCCAGTCCGAGCATGGCGGTGCCGACAAAGGTCGCGGCGACATAACCGAAGGTCCAGATCACGCTGAACGAGCCCAGCAACACGCCGCGGTGTTTCCTCGGCGAGAACTCCGCCAGCATCGCATGACCGACACTGAAGTCACCGCCCAGGCCGATACCGATCAGCACCCGACAGAGAAACAGCTGCATCGCGGTTTCGGCATAGAACTGCAGCACCGAAGCCAGGGTGATCAGCACGAAGCTGACCAGGAAGATTTTCTGCCGGCCGACACGGTCGGAGATCCAGCCGAAAAACAGGCTGCCGAGAAACAGGCCGATCAACGCCGAGGCACCGATCAGCCCCTGCCAGAAGGCATCGAGGTGCAGTTGCGGGCTGATCAGGGTGAAGGCGATACCGATCAGGCCGAGGATATAGCCGTCGGTGAAATGGGCGCCGAAGGTCAGGCCGGCGATCTTGATATGGAAGCGACCGATAGGCAGATCGTCAATCTTGACGGGCTGTATGGACATGTTCGTCTCCAGTTATTGTTCTTGAAGGAGAATTGAAAGCAGATACCGCCCCCTCCCACAGGTTGTGTGGGAGGGGGCGCTGATGGGTTACAGGCCGCCCATCAACAGGTATTTGATTTCCAGGTAGTCGTCCAGACCGTAATGCGAGCCTTCACGCCCCAGGCCCGATTCCTTGATGCCACCAAACGGCGCCACTTCGGTGGAGATGATCCCTTCGTTGATTCCCACCATCCCGGCTTCCAGGCCTTCGGCCATGCGCCAGACACGACCGATATCACGACTGTAGAAATACGCCGAGAGACCGAATGGCGTGTCATTGGCTCGGCGCAAGACTTCAGCCTCGTCCTTGAAGCGGAAGCACGCCGCCACCGGACCGAAGGTCTCTTCCTGGGCGATCAGCATGCCATCGCCGACGTTGGTAAGGATGGTCGGTTCGAAGAAAGTCCCGCCGAGGGAATGGCGACGACCGCCGCACAACAGCTTGGCGCCCTTCTCCAGCGCATCGCCGACATGCTGCTCGACCTTGCTCAAGGCGGCACTGTTGATCAGCGGCCCCTGCTCGGTTTCGCCGTCCAGCGCATTGCCGACCCGCAGCGCCTTGACCGCCTCCGCCAGCTTGGTGGTGAAGGCCTCGTACACGCCATCCTGGATGAAGAAGCGGTTCACACAGACACAGGTCTGCCCGGTGTTACGGAACTTCGAAGCCATCGCGCCCTTCACCGCCGCGTCCAGATCGGCATCGTCGAACACGATAAACGGTGCGTTGCCACCCAGCTCCAGTGAAACCTTTTTCAAGGTGTCGGCAGCCTGGCGCATCAGCAACTTGCCGGTGCGGGTCGAACCGGTGAAGGACAGCTTGCGCACCACCGATGAGGCTTGCAGCGCACCGCCGATGGCCACCGCATCGCCGGACACGATGTTGAACACACCGGCCGGAATCCCTGCCTGCTCCGCCAGTACCGCCAGGGCAAAGGCCGACAGCGGCGTCTCTTCCGAAGGCTTGAGGATCATCGTGCAACCGGCGGCCAGGGCCGGACCGACCTTGCGGGTGACCATCGCCAGCGGGAAGTTCCAGGGGGTGATGGCCGCGACCACACCGATGGCTTCCTTGGTGACGATGATCCGCGCATCGGCCTTGTGGCTCGGGATCACATCGCCATAGGCACGCTTGGCCTCTTCACCAAACCACTCCAGGAAACTGGCGGCATAGACCACCTCGCCCATGGCCTCGGCCAGCGGCTTGCCCTGCTCGCGGCTGAGCAAAGTGGCGAGTTCACGCTGATTGCTCAGCATCAATTCGCTCCAGCGCTTGAGGCGCACGCTGCGCTCCTTGGCGGTCAGCTTGCGCCAGGCCGGCAAGGCGCGCTCGGCGGCAGCAATGGCCAGGACAGTTTCCTCAGCGCCGGCGCGTTGGACATCAACGATCAACTCGCCATTGGCCGGGTTCAGTACCGGGTAAGTCGGCCCACCGCTGGACCATTGGCCGTCGATGTAGTTACCGGTACGGATCAACTCGCTCATGCCACGGCCTCGGTCAAGGTGAAAGCTGCCTCGGCCGGACGGGCCGAGCGCAGGATACGTTTGCCGGCGGTGTAGTCGTTGATCACATCGCACGGGGTGTAGTTGCGTTCCAACTCGTACAGCTCGTCGGCGTCGAGGCGGGTCTCCAGGGCCGCCAGGGCACTATCGAACTGCTCTGTGGTATCGGCGCCCACCAGCATGCAATCCACGCCCGGGTGATTGACCACCCAGGACTGGGCGATCTGCGCATTGGAGACACCGCGACGGCGGGCGACACGCTGCACCGAATGGGCGATTTCGAAAGACGCTTCATCGCTGTACATCTGCTGGGTGAAGAAGTCGGTCTGGTTGCGGGTCGACTGCACATCGCCGGTCAACAGGCCGCGCGCCAGCGGGCTGAACACCGAGACGCCGAGGCCCTGGTCGCGGCAGAACGGCAGCATCTCGCGCTCTTCTTCGCGGTAGGCGCAGTTCAGTTGCAGCTGCATGTTGATCGGCTTGACCCAACCGTTGCGCTCGCAGGCCATGAGGATCTTCGCCAACTGCCCGGTGAGCATGGTCGAGACCCCGATATAACGGGCCTTGCCGGAACGCACGATGTCGTTCATGGCGCTCATGGTTTCCTCGACCGGAGTGTTCACATCGAAGTAATGCAGCATGAAAACATCGACGTAATCCATATCCAGGCGTTTGAGGGACGCGTCGATGCTGTCCATGATGTGCTTGCGTGAATGGCCGCTGGCGTTGATCCCGCTGCGGGTGCCGTAGCCGACCTTGGTGGTCACCACGATGTCCTCGCGACGGGTCAGGCGCTTGAGAATGCGCCCCACCACTTCCTCGCCGACGCCGGCGGAATAGAAGTCCGCCAGGTCGATGAAGTTCACCCCGTTGTCCAGCGCGTGCTTGACGATCGGTTCGCTTTTCTTCTCATCGAAGATCCATGGTTTCCAGTCCGGCGTGCCCATGTTCATGGTGCCGAGGCAGAGCTTGGAAACCTGCAGGCCGGAATTGCCCAGACGAATGTATTGCATGGCGCGGACCTCAGGCTTTCGGGGTGTAGAAAGGGTTGGCGATGTGGTTGACCACATCGGCGAGCTGGGCACGTACCGGCAGGCCGGTCAGGGCGGCGCGGATCGCGGTGCGGCAGGCGTTGTAGTTGTTCAGGTAGACGGCATCGAGGTCATCGCAGGAAGGGTTGACCCAGTTGGCGGTGACGATGGCCCACTCGTCCTCGGCTTCGGCCGGCAGGGTGCCGTCGAGCAGGGCTTCGAGCACGGCCTTGGCGATCCCGGCCTGGGACGCGCCCCAGGTGGCATTGCCGTGGAAGTCGCTGCCGATGGCGGCCTTGTTGACGTAGAGGGTCATCGGCTTGACCGGGATATTCGGCTGGGCGATCACCATAAATGGGCAATGCCCCTGGCTCGGCGATGCCAGGCTGTTGGCGAAGGCCTGGCCGGCCGGACCGTTGCGCGGGCCGATGAGGATATTGATATGGGCGGCGTTCACGCCGGGGCCTTCGAAACCTTCGCCGATGTACAGGTCTTGTTCTTTCATGGGGTTTTATCTCGCGGACGCAGGGAATTGAGGGTGATCAGAAACGCGCACGGGCCCAGGGGCACGAACGGTCAAAGTCGGGAAACGCAGAGCGCAGCAGGAAGCTGGCGAGGACGCGGCAGTGGGGCTGGGTCATGGTGCAAACGCTCTTTGTTTTTATGAGTGAGCTGGTGTTTGCGCTTTTTTATCACTGGGGTTGGCGGGGGCTGTAACCATTAAAAGTCATGGGGGCATGAGGTTTAGTCATGGCCTCGAAAACAAAGAGACTGTCTCAACAAAATGGCGCCAGAGCCCCCACCAAGGTTCAATAAGACTTGCCGACGTCGCCAGAAAAACTCCGGGCAAAAAAAAGCCCAAGCGGCTGATGGACGCTTGGGGCTTAAAAATGCATAAACCGTGGTAGGTGAACGCGACGCGATATTAACCCACTGCGACAATCTGTAACAAGATGTTTTTTAGATTCCTATTGACATAACCCCTTCAATAACCACATGTTTTTCATGGTTTGGCGTGAACCAGAATGGGGCACGAACACTGGCGTTTCAGTCCCGAAAAGTCCGTCGAATGCGTTGATATCGCCCACAACAGTATTTGCTTCGCCAACCGGGGACGGCGACAATTGCCGTTCCATTTTCTTTCGAGGTTTGCAACATGCGTAAAGCACTTACCGTCCTGGCCCTCAGCGCCCTGTTTGCCCAAGGCGCCATGGCGGCAGGCGGCACACAGGCCGCGGTCGGCGGTGGTCTGGGCGGCGCCCTGGGCAACGTATTGGGCCAGAAGATGGGCGGCAGCACCGGCGCAGCACTCGGCGCAGGTCTGGGCGGCGCGGCCGGTGGTGCGGTAGCGGCCAAGAAAGGCAAGAAAACCAAAGCCGCCATTGGCGGTGGCCTCGGCGCAGCCGGTGGTTCGCTGCTGGGCAACCAGTTGGGCGGCAAGACCGGAGGAGCCATCGGCGCCGGCCTCGGCGGCGCGGCCGGTGGCGCCCTGGGCGGCAAGTAACATACGGTCATTGTAGGAGCAGGCTTGCTGGCGACGGCGTTCTTTCAGACGACAGCGATGTCGACCATCAGATCGCATCGCCAGCAAGTCGGCTCCTACAGGGGTTTGCGGTGTTTTCAGGAACGTCGCTTACCACAAGGCCTTGGTATAAGTGAGCAATATCCGGGTCTCGTCGGCGTCCCGGCTGAACGACGAACGGTACGTCGCATTGCGCAACCGCAATGCCAGGTTCTTGAACGCCCCACTCTGGATCATATAACGCACCTCGGTGTTGCGCTCCCACTCCTGACCCCTGCCTGAAACACCCGGCATTTGGGCATGGTCGCCAGAAATATAGCGGCTCATGAAGGTCAATCCGGGAATGCCCATCGACTCGAAATCGTAATCGTAACGCGCTTGCCAGGAGCGCTCCTTCGCCTCGGCAAAATCGCCGATCTGGGCAAAGTTCACCAGGTACGCGTCACTGCCTTCTATGTAGGGAAAGGCGCTGGCCCCCGACATACGCTGGTAACCCAGGCTGACCTTGTGCCCACCCTGTCCGTAGCCGAACATGCCATTGAGCGCCTGGTTGTCGATTTTTCCACCTCGGGCAGCGCCTTGGTCCTCACTCGCAAAAAACCGCAGATCGGCGCTCAACGTACCGGACGCCAGGGGTCGGCTGGCAATCAACCCGAGAAAATGCTGCCGGTAGACATCGCTCAACCCGGCGTAGTGATAGCTGAACTTGAGATCATCACCCAGCTTGCGGTCAAAACCGGCAAGGTGCAGTCGGCCGCCCGGGGCGTTACGGGTAAACCGGTTGTTCTTGTTGTTCAGGGCGATGTCTTCATAACTCGTATCATTGCGCCCCTTCACTTTGTCCAATTGGGCCGCGGTCACCACCAGATCAGGAAACTCCCGGGAAGTCAGCATCAAGCCCTCGAACGACTGCGGCAGAATCATGCCATCGTTGGGCCGTAGCGTAGGCAACGAAGGGATCAGCGCCCCGGCCTTCAGCTCGGTCGCGGAAACTTTCAGCTTGGCCGTCAGCCCCAGCTTGCCGTACTGCGCCGCAGCACGCCCATCAGAGCGGACCGGCAGCAGGCCACTCCCCGCCCGCTCGGGACTGGAGTCCAGGCGGATGCCCAGCATACCCAACGCGTCCACACCGAAACCCACCACTCCCGGGGTGTAGCCCGACTCCAGCTTCAGCATCAGGCCTTGCGCCCATTCGTCGCGCCTGGATTGCAAACTGGAAGGACCATCACGGAAGTCGCGATTGAAATACACATTGCGCGTTTCGAAAGAGGCATGGGAGTCGCCGAAGAAATCCGCGCGAGCCCAGGCACTGAACCCCGTCAGGGCCACCGCGCCAGCCAGGACCGGCAGGCCCTTGGCGCTTGCGGCATGGATGAAGACGCTCACGGCAGCAACTCCTTCAGACGGTCACCGAAGAGCGTCAGGGCAACCCCAAGCAAAACCACGCTGGCACCGACGATTTTCAAGGTCGCGGCAGGCCGCACCGCACTGCCGAGCCAGCCGAAATGGTCAATCGCCACCGAGGACAGCAACTGGCCGGCGATCACCAGGACCAGCAGGTTCGCCAAACCGATGCGCGGCGCCAGCCAGACCGTGCAGAAAATCGCCCCGGCACCGAGCACCCCGCCCACCAATCGCCAGCCCGGCTGGCTCGGAATCACATTGAGGGAATCGCCCAAGCCACCGCGAAAGAAAGCAAGGACACCCAGCACCAGCATGCCGGTGAAGAAGGAATAGAAAGCGGCCGCCAGGGTATTGCCTGTCATGGCCCCAGCCAGTTGGCTGTTGACCGCCGCTTGCAGCGCTATCGCGATGCCGGCCAGGAAGGCCAGCGCAAAGGACATCAGGAACATGACGGCCACCTCCATCAGTGGGAATGCAGGGGAGAAAAATCTTCCGCAAAAGGATCCGGGGTGTAACCGGCGGCCGCGAACAGGTACTCACGGGACTCTTCGGTTGCCAGTTCCAGTTGCGGGCGATCCACCCCCAGCACCACACCAGCCTGCTTGCGAATCCGCCCGGCGATGATCACGGTGTCGATATCGCCGCGCTCCGCGGCATGGACCACCGTGCCCAGCGCATTGTTGGACGGATAGAGGCTGAGGTTGTCGGTGCGGATCATCACGATGTCCGCCTGCTTGCCCGGTGTAAGACTGCCGATGCGCGAGTCGAGTCCGGCGCACGCCGCACCGTCGAGAGTCGCGGCCTTGAGCAATTGCCGGGTACTCACCAGATCGGGCACGGAAGACTTGCCGTGAAAACGTGCGCTATGAGCCGCGGCGCGTTGCAGATAGAAAGCCACGCGCATTTCACCGAACATGTCGCCGCCGTAGGAGCTTTCGTTATCGACGCTCAGGCCCGGGTTCATCCCGTGGTCGACAGCCTTCTGCCAGGCGAACACCCCGTCCTCAAGACCGTAGTGCGCGTCGGAACGCGGGCAGACATTGACCTTCACCCCGGCGTTGCGCAGGATCGACCAGCCGTGGTCCGGCAGGCAGGTGCAGTGGTTGAAGATATTGTCCGGACCCAGCAGGCCCTCTTCGTGCAGCGCTTCAAGTTCACTGGCCATACCGGCACCGAAGAACTCGGTAACGATATTCAGGCCCAGCTCGCGGGCCACCGCCCATTGCTCGCGGTCGATCTGCGACATCATTGCCAGGGTCACCAGCGAGTCGTCACCGCTTGCATACTTGCCCTTCAAGCGACGCAGGTCACCGGGCCACTGGGCCGAGTCCCATTCGCCGGACAATGGCGCACCCGGCGCATGCACCGCGCGGATGCCAGCGTCCTGCAGGGCTTCGATGGCTGCATCGGAGTGCGCGCCACTACGGGCATTGTGAGAGTTGTCGATGATGGTGGTGATGCCGGCATTGATGCAGCCCAGGGCGGTCAGCATGTTGCCCACGTACATGTCCTGGGGCCGGTAGTACTTGGCGAAGGAAAAGTGCGTGGCGTTGCAATAGTCTTCCAGGGACGGAGAGTCCGGGTTGATGCGCCGCAACTGGCCTTCCCAGGCATGGCGATGGGTGTCGACCATCCCGGGAATGACGATCATGCCCTTGGCGTCAATGATATCGGCCCCCTCGGCGCTGAGGTTGACGCCGACTTCGACGATCTCGGTGCCACGGATCAAAACGTCACCCTCGACGAAGTTACCCAGTTGATCATCCAGGGTGACGACCATTCCGCCCTTGAGTAGCAGAAGGCGATGTTGATCGGGCAAAGGCGCGAGGGCTGAGTTCAGCAGGTCAAAATGAGCGGGGAATGACATGACAGTTCCTTCGGTGGCACGGGCAGGATCGCCGATTGAGCGCATTGTCCGACCCGCACCTTTTATTTAGAATACGGAACTTTCTTCAAGCATTATGAAGGAGCGCATATATAATGCGCGATCAGGAATTCGCCAACCTCAAGGCCTTTTTCGCGGTGGCCCAGGCGCGCAATTTTTCCCGTGCGGCCCAGTCGCTCGGCGTCTCGGCATCCGCCCTGAGCCAGACCATCAAGGGCCTGGAAGAACGCCTGGGGGTGCGCTTGCTGAACCGGACGACCCGCAGCGTGTCGACCACGGAAGCCGGTGCCCGCCTGTTCGAACGTCTGCGCAGCGTTTTCGCCGACCTGGAGTCAGCACTGGAGGCGCTCAACGAATACCGCGACACCCCCATCGGCACGCTGCGTATCAGTGCTCCGCAAGTGGCGATGCTGCACTTTATCCAGCCGATCCTGCCGGCCTTCCAGGCCGCCTACCCGGACATCCAGCTCGAACTGACCACCGACGACAGCACCACCGACATCGTCGCCCAAGGCCATGATGCGGCCATCCGCCTGGGGGAATTCATCGAGCAGGACATGGTCGCCCTCAGGCTCAGCGAGCCGCTGACCCAGATTGCCGTGGCCTCGCCCAAATACTTGCAGCTCCGCGGCCGCCCCCAGACGCCGGTGGAATTGCTGCAACACAGTTGTGTGAACTGGCGCCGCGCCGGTGAGTCCGGGCTGTACAAGTGGCGTTTTTTCAACAACGGCACGCCGTTCGAACTCAGCGTCAAGGGCTCCCTGGTGGTGAGCGATTGTGCCGTGGCGCTGCAATCGGCGGTCGATGGCCTGGGTATCACCGTGTGGATTCGCGAGTGGCTCAAGACCGAACTGGACAGCGGCGCGCTGGTGCCGCTGCTGGAGGAATGGTCGACGCCCTTCCCCAGCTTCTACCTGTACTACCCGAGCAACCGGCAGATGTCTTCGGCGCTGCAGGTATTCATCGCCGCCTTGCGCCAGCAGCACTGAACCCGAGCGGAACGGATCAGGCGGTTTGCAGCACCTGCGTTTCGGAAGGCGTCCGGTAGAGCAGCGACTTCACCACGATCACCAGCAAGGACAACGCCGCGAACAGCAAGCCACAGGCGATCGTACCCGGCAGGCCATAGGCATTGATGAACAGGCCACCGACCCAGGCGCCGATGGCAATCCCCGCATTGGCCGCCGACACATACAGGCTGGTGGCGAACGAATGGGCTTCAGGGGCGGCACTGGTCAACCACATCTGGGTGATGACCATGCCACTGGTATGAATCGCCCCCCAGACGAACACGATCGGCAGCATCGACCAAAGCGAAGCGCTGCCGAAGCAGTAGAGCATCCCGTAGGCCAGGCTCAGCAGGATCGGAAACAGCAGCACAGTCCTGACCAGGTGACGGGCCAGCGCCCTGCCCGCCAGCATATTCCCCAGCACCCCACCGACGCCGAAGACCACCAGCAGCAGGCTGATGGTCTCTCCCCCAAGGCCGGTCTGGCTTTTCAGGTACTCGGCGGCATAGCTGTAGACCGCGAACTTGGTGGTGAACACCAGCAGCGTACCGATGATCGCCAACCACACTGGCGGTTTGCGCAGGATCGACAGCTGACTGGCGAAACTTTCCGGCGCGGCGACCTGGCGCGGCAACCGCAGCCACAAGCCCAGTCCCGCCAGGAAGGTGGCCACGGCGCAGAACAGGATCGAAGTCTCATAGGAAAAACGTCCGGCCACCCAGGCGGTAATCGGGATGCCGAACACCAGGCCGAGGGTCGTGCCGATAAAGGCCACGGTGCTCGCATGGGCGGCGCGCGCCCTGGGATAGAGCGAAATAGCCGCTGCGAACGCCGCCGAAAAGAACACCGGATGCAGCATCGCCGGCACGATGCGCAGGGCCATCAGCGTCGAGTAGTTCGGCGCATAGGCCGACAAGACACTGCACAGGGAAAAGCACAAGAGCGCCCCGACCAGCACCTTCTTGCGCTCGAAGCGGGAAAACACCAGCACCAGGAACGGGCCGCAAGCCGCCACGATAAACGCGAACAGGCTCATCAGCAGGCCGGCCTGGGCCACCGTCACGCCGAAGCGTTCGACGATCAGCGGCAGGATGCCGACCACGCCCAGTTCCAGGGTATAGAGGCCGAACAGCCCGAGCATGATAAAGGGCATGACGCTCATGGGTTTGATCGAACGAGTCATTTCGATGCCAGCGCAAAGTCGATCACGACCTTGCCGAACGCGCCACGGTTCAGGTGCGCGAACGCCTCGGGGACTTGCGCGAAGGCGTAGGTGGCATCGATCACCGGCTTGATCCCGTGGTGATCGATCATCCGTACCAGATCTTCCAGCGCACGACGCGGCCCTACCGCCACCGCAACAATCGACGCGCGGCTGCCCAGCAGCGGCATGATCGGAGTGCGTAACTCATCGGACTCCAGCAGGCCGATAATGGAAACCCGGCCACCGGGGACCACCGCTTGCAGGGAGCGCCCCAGGTTGTCGCCACCGGCCATTTCCAGTACATGATCGGCGCCGCGACCGTCGGTCAGCTCCAGCACTGCCGTTTGCCATTCAGGCGTGGTGGTGCGATTGATGCCATGGCTGGCACCGAGCTTGAGCGCCTCGGTGATCTTCGCGTCACTGCTGCTGGTGACAATCACCTTCGCGCCACTGGCAGCTGCCAACTGCACGGCGAACAACGAAACACCGCCGGTGCCCTGGACCACCACGGTCTGCCCGGCATGCAAGTGCCCCAACTCGATCAGCGCCATCCAGGCGGTCAAAGCGGCGATGGGCAGCGTGCTGGCCTCCACCGGGGTCAGGTTTTTCGGCGCGCGGACACACCACTCGGCCGGCGTCGTGACGTACTGCGCGAGCATCCCTTGAATCGGCCCGCCCTGGGTCGGCATTTCGGCCCAGGTCTTTGGATTACCATCGATCCAGTTGGTAATGTAGGTGGAGATGACACGCTCGCCTACACTGAAACGAGTGACGCCCTCTCCCACCGCGACAACGGTCCCGGCCATATCGGAGGCCGGGGTGAACGGAAAGGCCAGGGCCGCCGTCATGCCATTCTCGACCACTTGGGTATCACGGTAGTTGAGCGACACTGCTTCGATTTTGACCAGGATTTCCCCGGCTTTCGGGACAGGACGCGGCATAGCAGCCAGCTCCAGGTTATCCAGGCCGAACGAGGAAATTTCCCAGCGGTTCATGACTTCGGACATGACAGTGATCTCGGTTGATGAGCGATATGGTGATCATAAGAGCCCTCAAGACTTCGATTAAGTGGGTACAAGATCCGCTATCTGCGGAGGTTTTATTCCGCAATAGGGTTAGGATAGCTAGCCGGCCGCCCCGCAATCAGGTCTGTGCGACAGAGCAAAAAAGCAGGATTAAAGGTCGATGGTCGAGAGTGAAAAATGGATAGCTTGAGCAGCTTGAATGTCTTCGTATCCGTGGCGCAGACCCGCAGCTTTGTCGCCACCGGCCGCCTGCTGGGGGTGTCCGCCTCGGCCATCGGCAAGAGCATCGTGCGGCTGGAGGAACGCTTCGGCGTGCGCCTGTTCAACCGCAGCACGCGCAGCGTCACCCTGACCGAGGAAGGCTCGCGTTTCCTCGAACGCAGCCTGCGCATCCTGGCCGAAATCGAAGCCGCCGAGGCCGAGTTCTCGCAGACCACGACGGCCCCCAGCGGACGCCTGAAGATCAGCCTGCCGCTGGTCGACGAGCCCTTTCTGCCGGTGCTGGCCCAGTTCAAGAAAGCCTATCCGGCCATCGACCTGGACCTGACTTTCGACGATCGCCGGGTCGATGTCATCGAAGAAGGCTACGACGCGGTGATTCGCAGCGGCGAAGTCCCCGACTCCAGCCTGACCTCCCGCCATATCGGCACGTATCAAATGATCCTGGTGGGCTCGCCGGACTATTTCGAAAAATACGGTGTACCCCAGTCGCCCATCGACCTGATACGGCACAGCTGTATTCAATTTCGCTTCCCCAACACCGGCAAGTTGCAGGTCTGGCCATTGACCCGCGAAGCCCAGGACATCGATCTGCAACTACCCACCTCGATGGTCTGCAACAATCTGGAAGCGCGCATCGTGTTCGCCGTGCAGGGGATCGGCATCGCCTACCTGCCGGACTTCGCCATCCGCGAATGGCTGGAGCGCGGGAAGCTGGTCAAGGTCCTTGAGGACTGTTCCGAGTCCGGCGTCTACCGGCTGATGTGGCCTTCCGGCAAATACCCGTCGCTGAAGCTGCGGGTGTTCATCGACTTCCTGAAGGCCCATCTGTTTCACGAACAACGCCCGTAGTTTCCGGCGCCTGCCCAGTATCGATCACGCTGATATCCGCTATTGGCAAGGATCCGTTCTATTGCAGGCGATGCCGTTCGTAAAATGGCGCCACTGCCTCACTACCGTCAGGTGAGGGGGATGTCTTTCCGGAGACCGCCATGAAATACCTTCTGTTTGTCCTGCTATCGCTGTTCAGCCTGGTTGCCACCGCCCAAGGCGATGCGACCGCTGCTCCCCAAGGCCAGGGTGCAACCGCCAGCGCCAACGCCGAACCCTATGACTATTCCGAAGACCTCGACATGGCCAAGGCCGTGCGCGCCGACAGCGCCGCCGCGTCCGATTGTGGTCCGGTACAGGGGCACGTGATCTACGTCGACGGCCAGGGCGTGCGCCACGAAATGAACTTTATCCGCCTGGGCAACGCCTGCCAGCACGGCTGATCACCCTCCCCTTTTGGGAACCGGCTTGCTGGCGATGACGGCCGGATAGTCGACGCAGGGCTTGCGGGCCTCATCGCCGGCAAGCCGGCTCCCACACGGTTCGGTACTGCTCTCAAGATCCCATGCCCCCGTGTGCCCCCCCCATCCAGCCCGAACCTTCCCTCTGCCCA
>Ga0302154_10000410_pt1 | contig 40378 bp, 37 predicted proteins | sample I_Bog_N2_3_FD_193507 | JGI IMG/M metagenome (GOLD analysis project Ga0302154, IMG submission 193507) | Peat permafrost microbial communities from Stordalen Mire near Abisko, Sweden - I_Bog_N2_3 | ecosystem: Environmental > Terrestrial > Soil > Wetlands > Peat | place: Sweden: Abisko, Stordalen... | reverse complement strand
TCGTCGCCAGCACGTTCTTCTTGCGCACCATGCCAGCATAGAACAGCGCCAGCCCCGGCACCGTCATGAGCAGAACGAGCGCCGTGCAGACCAGCATCCAGGCCACGTCCCCCGGTTCCACCCGCTGAACGGTCTCGGCTGGAAAGGCTGGCGTCGATAGCAACAGGGCCGCCGGTAATGCGGCCCAGGCCCGGCGAAGTCGCAGCATGGCGGTGTCCGATCGTAGCGATGCGCAAAAATGCGCTGGGAGATTCGACAGCAAATCCAAAAGCGAAATTCCGAAATTCCGAAATTCTAAGAGCGAAATCCATGCCAAGGACCGTGCCGACGCCAAACCGCGGACTCACGGAGCAGTGATGCGAAATTGGGCAGCGATCGGTTGCCCACCGGACTGGCAAATGCCACCGCAACCGCGTCCAAGGCCGACGAAACGCCTGCCTAATCCGCAGGCAGCCAAGCGCCTGCTGCGGCAACCGCTTGGCTGCAGCGGTGTCGGGTTGGCTGCAGCGGTGTCGGGCGCCTGTCGTTCCGGTCGCCGGAAGTCTCGGCATGATTGGTTCGCTTCCGAATACGCCGTGGCGCCGGGGGCCAGCGTTGAACGGCGAAAGTCAGGCGGCAACCGGACATGCGTCGAGCCCCACGTCGAGCCGAGGTTCAGCAGGCTGCCGGCCAGTCTTGCCTCTTTCCAGGGAGAGACGTGTGGGGGGATTGCTCCCACGGAGCCTCCGCAGGCACCCGCGTGGCGTTGCTTGCAAAGCCGCTAGACGGCGATCGGCGCGGCCAGCCGTGCGGCCGCCGGCGCGGTTGCTTGCGAGCGCAGGCCCGCGACGACGTTGCTGTTCACCTCGATGAGCGGCTCGACCGGCAGGCGTTCGCACATGGCCTTGACGCTGTACTGCATCGACCAGACGCCCAGCGCGACGAGCTGCTGCTTCAGTCCGGCGGGCAACTCATTGCCGCTGCGCGCCAGGTCCTTCACCAGCAGCGACCAAAGCTCGTGATTCTTTCCCAACGCCTTCAGTCGGCGGCGGTCGTCCTGATCCTCGGCGAGCAGTCGGTTGACCAGGCCGAACGCCGTAAGCTCGATGTCGCGTGGCGGAGCGCTGGCCTCGCTGACGCGCTGGTACCGGGCGACCGCGACTTTGTCCATTGGTGTCTCTATGCAGATTTTTTCTGGGTGGCCGGGGTGGCGGCCGGGCTTTCACGCCCGGCCGCCGGCTTGATCACTTGAACAGCGAGAGCAGCGACTGCGGCTGCTGGTTGGCAATGGAAAGCGCCTGGATCGCAAGCTGCTGCTTGGTCTGCAAGGAGGTCAGCTTCGCGCTCTCGGTGGCAAGGTTCGCGTCCGTCAGGGCTCCAACGCCTGCTGTCAGCGCATCGCTGAGCGAGGAGGTGAAGCTTTGCATACCGGTGATCTGGTTGGTCGCGGTGCCCAGATCCGAACTCATGGTGCCAAGTTTTGCGATCGCGCCGTTCACCGTTGCAATAGCCGCCTGCGCCCCGCTTAACTGTGACCCGGCGACGGAGCCGGTGCCGGCGGTGATCGTCACATTTGCGATCGCGGTTGTGTTGTTTGCTGCGGTTGTATCCAGATTGTTGCCGGCCACGGTCATATTGTTGTTGGCGTCCACGGCCGCGTTGAAGCCGACGGAGTTCATCGCAGCGACAAGATCGTTGACGATCGACGTGTGAGCGGCGTCATTGGCTCCAGTCGTGGAAGCGGCGCCGAGCAGGCCCTTCACATTGACGCTGACCACATTAACCTGCTGGGTCGTATTTCCCTGGGCATCTTGCGCGGTCGTATAAGTGTAAAGGGCGTTCCCATTGCTGAGGCTCGTGATGGCGCCGCCCGTCCCTCCGGCCGTCAGGGTCTCGGCGCCACCGGCACCATCGGTGAAGACGGAGCCGGCCGCACCAGCAATTGTCCCCGACGCGACCGCGGTATTCAGGGCGGCGTCGATGCCCGTGTTGGTCGTTCCGTCGTTCAACACGAAAATCCACTTTTGGCCGGGATTCTGCGCCGTGCCAGTCGTGGTCCCGAGCGCCGTACCGAAGTTGCCGGTTTGCAGGGTCACCGTCGACGAGCTGGCACCGTTGGTGGCGAACGCAAGAGTGTTGTCGTTCGCGCCGATCGATAGCTGCAGCGCTGTCTGGCTGACAGACAAGCCGCTGAGACCAAGGCCGGCCGAAGTCGCGTTCAGTGCCTGGGTTCCATTGCCGCCGACGGTAAACGAGTGGCCCTGCGTATCCGACAACACCGTGAGGCTGGTCGAGCTGACACCATTTCCGGTAGACCCAGCGATCAGATTCACGCCGTTGAACGTGGCGCTGTTGGCGAACGTGTCGATCTGCTGCAGCACACCGTTGATACCCTGGTTCATCTGGTCCGAACTCAGGCCCTGCTGCTGACCCTGGGTGATGTTCTGCGTCAGCGTCTGCAGAGCGGACGAGATGCTCGAGACAGACGTGCTCGCCGTGCTGACCACCTGCGCGCCGAAGGACAGGCCGTCCTGCACCGCAGATAAGCCGCTGATGTTGGCATCCATACTTTGCGTGATGGCGTAGACGGCAGGGTTGTCCGCCGCCGAGGAGATCTTCTGACCCGTCGAGACTTCGTTCTGAGTCTGGGTCAGCGCGGTGTTCGTCGCCTGCAGGGATTGCAGCGCCGCCATGGCGCCAAGGTTGGTATTGATCGAAAACACGTCGGGCTCTCCGATTTCAGAGGCTGTGCGGCGCCCATCTGGCCATCCGGACGCGATGACTTTTGGCTCGGTCCGAGTCTGGCCCATCGAAGGACCCGCTCTTGCGCTGTGACAAGTTTTTTGTCCCGAGGTGTGAGGCTAGAATGGAATGGTTAAGCAAACCTTGGCCTGGCGGGGAAAATCGCGGCGCTTGCGACAGCGCGGTGCTTGCATGCGGGCTCAGGCCGTGGTGGAGAACAGTGCGCCAAGCAGCGTCGTACTCTGACCTGAACCCGACGACGCGCTGCCGAACAGCGTGCTCAGCAGGTCGGTTCCCTGGGTTGCGCCCGAGCCGCTGAACAGCGAAAGGATACCGGTCGCGTTTGTCGTCGATCCTGACTGGGATAGCTGGCTTTCGGCGAAATATTTTTCGACGAACCGATCGACATAGGCCGGATCATGGAACTTGGTCAGGTCGATCGCCTGGGTCAGGATCGGCACTTGCTGCGAGTAGTCCAGCAGCCCGAACTGCTGGGGCAGGCCGGAGCCGATCACCGCCACGTTGGTCAGCGTCGGATCGGACATGAGCTGGTCGATAGAGGTGACCGAGCCGATCATCCGGCGGAAATAGAGAGCCTGCTGCAGTCCGGCGTTCTGCTGGCCCTCGCTGGCCTCGAAATTGTTGGTCGCGAACTGCGTTACGATGCTCGCGACCGATTGCGCGTTGGACAGCGGCGGCGGCTGCCAGGTGGACATGGCCTGCGCGAACTGCAGGTAGCTGGGGTTGCCGCTGGTGCGTGCAAGCGAGCTGGAATCGCTGGGATTTTGCGTCATGAGCTGCTTCAGCAGCGCCGTGTCGCCGATGTCTGCGCTCATGTTGAATGCGCCCAGCACGACCTGCAGCGAGCGGTAGTCCTTCAGCAGTGCATCAGGCGTGGTCAGCGCCGGCGCCTGCTGCTGGAACCGCGCGATGGCCGCCTTGGTTGCCGGGTCGTAGCTTTCGAACCGCGTGACGTCCGCCGGTTCGTTCTTGCTGATCTGCAAGTACAGCGTTGCGGGAGACAGCCCGCCGATGGTGCCACTCATGGGTCCTGACCGCCTGCCGGCTCACCTTGGTCCGGTGGCGGCCGAGGGGCTTGCGGCGCTGAGTCGGCCGGCTGCGCGGGCGGTGCCTGGGTCCCCTGGCCGCCAGCGGCGGTGGCACCGCCGCCCATGCCGCCTGGCGGAGCGCCGATGCCGGTTTGCGTCCAGCGTTGGTAGGCTTCGAGCTGGCGCTCGCTCGGGATCGACGTTGTCACGGCGCCGGAGTCGCTGTGGAACTCAAGCACGACCAGCCCCAGCGCCGGATCCAGCCGCAGCGACGGATTGGCGAGCGCCGGCATCGTGGACGGCTGCTCCACCGTCGGCGAAGGGAAAGACGCATGGCTGCTCCCCTGGGCCTTCGCCTCCGCTGTGGCTTCGCTGCCTGCGGGGAGCGACGAGACGGGCTGGATCCTGATGTCGCCTGGCATTTCGAACGGACCCGCTGAGGCTGCGCCGTCCTGGCGCCCGAAACAACACGCACAATGCGTCCGGCAGAGTTAAGCCGGGGTTAACGTCCGCCGGCGGGCAGCAGCCCTCACAAAGAGTTCAGCGCAGCGTTAAACTCTGCAATTGCCGGGCTGTCGATTCCAGGCCAGTCACGCAGGTTGGCAGCCTTACCGCCCGATCGCCCGAAAGGAGACACCATGAAGCGCCGTTATACGACGACCTGGCCGTGGCTCTCCCTGAGCCTCCAGGGTGCGAAGCTGATGACGGAGGCCCAGCAGGTCATCGCGCTCCGCATGCAGCAGTTTGCCGCCGGCGGCCCGGCGGCCCAGCGCGAAGCCACCCGCATGGTGACGGAGAAGGTCGCCGCGCTCGCGGACGCGCAACGGCTGATGATGGGCGCGGTCTCGCGCGGGAAGGCCGGCCAGGGGGCCAGTAGCGTGGTCAGCCTGTACCGCAAGCGAGTCGGGGCCAACCGTAGGCGGCTGGGGAAAAAGGGCTAAGGACCGGAACGCGAGGCCAGACGAGCGCAACGGCCAAGCCTGTCCGTCCGCTTCGTCGGCGTAACGTCTATCCAGATTTAGCACCAGGCGTCGGCCACACCGCGGCCGCTGATTTTGCATAGGCAACCGCGGCGTGAAGGGGGACAATGCGGACCCAACGGGATGAGAATCGCTGCGCCGGGCCGGGGATTGCCCTGGCGGCGTCATGTCATCTTATGGTTCGGGAATAGTCATGAGCCTGAAATGCGCACGCCTTGCGGTCCTGGCCGTCGCCGGACTGCTTCTGGTCCGGCACGCGGACGCCCAGCCGGCCCAGCCACCGGTGCCGGCAACCCAGCCGCCGCAACCGGCTCCTGCTCCAGCGCCGGCGGCAGAGCCGCCGCTGCCAGCCCCGCCAGCGCCGGCCGAAGTGCAGCCGGCCCCGCCGCCGAAGCCCGACCTCGGACTGCGCGTGGAGCTGGAACCACAGGCCGTCGCGCTGCTCAAAGCGACCAGCAACCGGCTGGCCAGCGCCAAGACCCTCAGCTTCACCGCGATCAGCACGTATGAGAGCCTGGCGCGGACCGGCCTGCCGCTGGCCTACACCACGATTTCGGAGGTGACGCTGCAGCGGCCGAACAAGCTGCGGGTCATCACGCCAGCAGACGGCCCGCGGTCGGAGTTCTATTACGACGGCAAGCTCATGATGGCCTATTCGCCGGACGCCCGGCTGGCGGCGGTGGCCGAAGCGCCGCCGACCATCGATGCCATGCTGAAGGCCGCCTACGACCAGGCCGCGATCTACTTCCCCTTCACCGACGTCATCGTGGCCGATCCCTACAAGGACTTCGCCGAGGGTCTGAAGCTCGCCTTCGTGGTGGGCCAGTCCAAGGTCGTGGGCGGCGTCACCACCAACATCGTGGTGGTGGCCAGCGAAGCGGTCCAGGCGCAAATCTGGATCGGCGCCGAGGACAAGCTGCCCCGGATGATCCGCGCGACGTTTTTCGACGACCCGAGCACCTACCGGCACGTGGTCGAATTCACCAACTGGCGTCTCAACGGGAAGGTTCCGCCCGAGGCGTTCTCGTCCGCCGCCGCCGCGAAGGCGCCGCGCATGCAGTTCGCCCGCCCGGATGCCGAACCGCCGAAGCACCCATAAGGAGGGGACCGTCATGAACAGGATCCTGCTTGGCTCCGCGGCACTGCTGATCGCCGTCGCTCCGCTGGATGGGGCGCGGGCCTGGTACCATGCCGGCGGCTGGGGCGGCCACGTCTCCGGCGGCGGCGGAAGCTGGAGCGCCGAGGGCGCCCGCGGCGGCACCGCGTCAGGCGGCTACGGCCACTGGAGCGGCTCCGGCTTCCGCGGCGGCACGGCGTCCGGCGGTGGCGGGTCATGGAGCGGAACCGGCTACCGCGGCGGCACCGCGTCGGGTGGCGGGGGTGCCTGGCATGCCAACGGTGCCTCTGGCGGGACGGCCTCTGGCGGCTACGGTCATTACGCTGGCGGCTATTACGGCGGGTACCACCCGCCGACCGTGGTGAACCACTACTCTGGCAGCGGATGCTACAACTGCGGCGGGTGGAACGCCGGCGGCGCGGCGGCGGTCGGGGTGGCCGGACTCGCGGTGGGGGCCGCGGCGGGAGCGGCCGTAGCCAGTGCCGCGCGCCCCGCCTACGCGGTGGGGGAGGTCTATCCGACGCTGCCAGCCGGCTGCGCCTATACCTATGTCGGGGGCGCACCCTACTATAACTGCGGCGGAGCCTGGTTCAGCCCCTACTACGGCGCCAACGGCACCTACTACCGCGCCGTTGGAGCGCCGTGACGGATTTCGCTGCCGGCGCAGAGCACAGGGCGTGCTGCGCGCGGTCTGGGACGGCGTTCAGAGAAGCATCAGGGGCATGAGCAACCATCCCGGAAATGGGCGAGTTCCGCGGTCGGCAATCGCCCGTCTCCTTCAGATTCGTAGCGTGGCACGCTGCATGACGGCGGGAACGTTCCGCGCCGCCGCCGCCCTGGCGGCACTCGCGGCTTCGGGCTGCGAGGGCAGCCGGCTTCCCCTGGGTGACGACCAGACGGTCGCCGTGCAGACCGCGCTGCGGCGTGGCCAGGTGGAGTTGGCCTGCCAGGAGGCGGCTCCCGCACTGCTCTCGACCAGCCTCCTGGAACCGATCGCCTGGCACGGGGCCGAGCGGGCAGAGTACACCGTGGCCGTCAGCGGCTGCGGCAAGCGCGCTTTGTACGTATCGGTCTGCCAACTGGGCTCCCCGGCATGCCTGGCGGCGCGAGCGCCGCAGAACGACATCGTGCAGCAGCGGTAGCAACTATTGCAATTTGGCGAAGGCTCACCGCTTTCCAGGACGGTCGTTGGCGGCTGGCAACCGCGCTTAGCGAAGACCGGGAGCCGCGAAATCGCGTCCAGAGGCGGCCGCACTTGATGCTGCATCGCCAGTAGGATAGCGTATCGTTGCGCCTGGGAAAGCTGGACCGCCATCGCTCCGGGACCGAAGAGATGTGTGAACAGGGAGTCGTTCCAGGTGCAACCAGGCATGCTCTCCCGGCGCCGGTTGTTCGCTGGCACGGCGTTGATGGCGGGGGCCTACGGCTTGCATGCCGTGGTGTCGCGCTGGCCCGAGGGCGCCACCGACCATCCCGAGACCCCCTTGGCAGGACCGTCGCTGCCTCAGTTCAAAGCCGATGCTTGGGCGGTGCCGGCGCTGGCTGAACGGTTCCCCTGGATCCACTTTGGCGAGAACACCTCCCGGCCGCTGCAGATCGCCAATGCATTCGATCCGGCCCTGACCTTGGGCTCCAGGGCCACCGAGGGGGTTCTGGGAGAGCGCCGGTTCCACGTTGGAAACGGCAGGACCGTGGTGCCGTGGGCACCAATGTTCGCACGCCCGACCGCCGTCATCCCGGCCAATCCGGACCTTCGGGCGCTGGCCGGGGTCGAGCGCCTGTTCGTCAAGGACGAGGGCAGCGATAGCATAGCCATCTACGGCAACAAGATTCGCAAATACGAATTTCTGCTGCCGAATCTCTATTACGGCGGTGTCCGAAGAATTCATTCGCACGGCGCGTACGGCAGCAATCACTGCGCCCATCTGGCATTGGCGGCTCGGTACGCGGATTTTCACGCGGCGCCCGAAAACCGCGATCTTACGGTCGCGCTCAACCTGTACCCGCAGGACATCACAGACGACGTGATCATCAAGCTGCGCCTGCTTGCCGCCACCGGGGTGACCCTTACGTTTTTGGAAGGGGACGCCGTGGCGGGCCTGTCTATCGGGCTGCTGAGCCGGATGAACCTGACGACGGGGCGCAGCAAGGACGGTTACGTCGATCCGGGCGGCTCATCGGCCTTGACCGTGTTGGGACATGTCGAGGCCGCGATGGAACTGGCTCGCCAAATCGAGCGCCGGTCCTGCGAGATGGACGGCCCGCCGGATTTCGTGTTCCTCCCGATTGGCAGTGGCGGCACCGCCATGGGCCTGGCGCTCGGATTCTATATCCTGGGATGGCCGACGCGCGTCGTCGCGACCTGTTCCCAGGACAAGGGCCCGCTGACCAGGCTGGTCGTCAACAGCGACATGCGCGGACCGTTTGCCATCGCACACGCCAGGCGTCTTTTGGCGGAGTCCTTGGTTTGGGCAAGAGATCTCGGGCTGGTCGGGGATAACGTTACAGCCGGGGACATATTGAAGCGCCGATTTTCGTATGACAATGAGAGTTGGCGCCCAGGATATGGCAAGATGTCCGCAAGTGTTGCAGACGGGGCGCGGACCGCCAAACAGAGCGGCCTCACCCTGGATGGGACCTTTGCCGCCAAATCCTTCCACACGCTCACCAGGTATGCGCAAAGCGGTCTGCTGAACGGCAAGCGGGTTCTGTTCTGGAACACCTGCCAGCGCTTTCCGTTCGCCACCCTGGTTCCGAAAACCGATGGCTGGATGAAGGATTTTCCCGAAGACGTGCAATGCCGACTGGCGCAGGTCTGAGGGGGCCATTGCGCCGTGAGCCCAAAAGCCCGACGTATTGTCCAGGTTGCGTACATCGCCTTCGTGCTGATCGGTGTCGCGGTTTACAAGACGTTCACTGGCGAGATCCAGGCGCAGCTCCTCGCGCCGGGTGGCATCGACGGATCGGTAAACTGGACGCAGCATGTCACCATAGCGCTGATTCTGGCCACGGCGTTGAGCATCGCGATTTTCTTTTCGATCCCGGCCAGCCCGTTGTTCTATATCGCCTTCGGGTACTTCCATGGGCCTTTCGCGGGCACGCTGATCGCGGCACTGGCCACCACCGCCGGGTCGGTCGGCGCCTATTGTTTCTTCCGCGAGGCCATGCCGCGGAGCTACGGCCTGAAGGGAGTTGCCGTCAAGAACGTCTTTGCGACCTTGCTTTTGCTGCGCAGTTCGCCCTGGTTCCCCAACCCGCTGATCACGCTGTTCTGCAGCGCCTTCGACGTTGGCATCGCGACCTTCACGGCGACGACATTCCTCGGGACGATGCCCCTCATCGCCGTTTACGCGCTCGCCGCCAGCCGGCTGCATGGCCATCTCGATGTGTCGGTTCTCTATTCGACCGAGGTTGCTGTGGCGTTGGGCCTGCTCAGTGCCATTTCTCTCCTCGGCCTTGCTCAGCCGCTCAGGACTGTTCGCGAGTCCCTGAAAGCGAAAATCCTGAATCCGGCAGTTGGGGTCGAGACTGCCGGAGAGAGACCGTAAGCGGGGCAACCACGCCTGTCGGCGCTGTGGCAGCGGCCTCATCCGTTGTCGCAAGGAGCGACGGGTCGGACCACGCAATGGCAGCGAATGCGCCGAGATCGACAATGGCCTTGAGCGCTTCGCCAAAACCCGACACTGTGATGGAAGGCAAAGGCGTTCGAGGCATGGTCCGCTCAACCCGTCCGACGCTTCAGACACGGTGCCGCGCCCCGTTGGCCGGTGCTGGCCGTCAAGGCCGCCACCAGCGTCGAAACTGGAGCGACCGCCGACTCGTGCCGGGGCCTCAACGTGATGGGCCGCTGCCATGAAACGCCGATTCGCGTTTGGCGCTTTGCTTGCGGTGGCGCTGGCACCCCTGGCGGGATGCGCGACCCGCCCGCCCGCGCCGAAGGGCGAGCCCCCCAACGGCACGGTGGAACTTAACCAGGCCACCACCTCCGACACGATGGGCGGCGGCGGCAAGGGACAGGTCTTTTTCGGCGGACAGGCCTACCGGTTCACGATCGGCGGTCTCGGCGTCGATGGCAGCGCCATCGCGGTGATCGCAAGCTCGGGCGAGGTCTACCGGCTCGGCGACATCGCGCAGTTTCCCGGCACCTATCGACGGATGACCGATCCTCAGCCCGTTGCCGACAAGGTCGGCGGCCTCTGGCTGCGGAACGAGACCGGCACGGTGCTGTATCTGCGCGACCCGCCCAACGTCCGCCTGCCGCTGCCCAGCGGCGACGGGTTGCGGATCGTGCTGGACCGATAGCCGGGCGCGCGGCCCGAACGCTGTCGCCGAGCCGCAACAAACCGGTGCAGCCGCGGCCGATTGAGCACCACGCTAGAACGTGAAATTGACCATGATCATCGGGCCATTGGCCGACAGATGCCGCAGAATGCCACTGTCCTGCCCGAAGGCCAGATAGCGGTAGGTGACCGATAAGTCGGCCCAGCTTGTATGGTATCCAAGGCCGGAGGCGATCTGCCAGGTAAATTTCGAGCCGCCCGCACCCGCGTCGAAATAATAGGGGACGAACAGCTTGGTGTCGCCAAGGCGGATACTGCCGCGAAAGCCGCCGATGCCGTTCCAAAGGGCCGCGGTGCCGGACACGCTGCCGATGCCCCCGAACGTCGCGCCGTTGCCGCGCGGCCCGGTCAGCGTCAGTCCCAGGCTGTAATCTATGCTGACAGGCACTCCAAGATAGCGGAATCCCGCGATCACATCGAAGTTGCCCCACTCACCCTGCAGCAGGGTATAGCCGCCAGCCAACGTCCATATCTTGGCGTTCATGTTCATGCCTTGGCTGGTCTGCACTGCGGCCGAGATCGGAATCGACGGCCGGTTGGGGAAGTCCACTGATCTGAACTGCGACGCCGTGCCGCCGAGGTTCATGTAAATGAAGTCGGTGAGGACCGAGAACCGGCCGTACTGCGCGTCCGCCGCAATCATGGTTGCGAAGTTCAGGTGGGACAATATATCGCCGAATCCGACCGACGAATCGGCCGACACCGTACCTCCGAGCGCGGGCGGCAGGTTGAAGGTGCTGTTCACGCTGAGGTGCGGCATCCACGCATACGGCGCGACGTTGAACGTCCAGCCGGACGGGTTGGCTGCCTGTTGCCCCGAGCTGATTGGCTGTTGCGCCTGCGCGCCGGACATTGCTCCGGCCGCGAACAGTCCGCCCAGAACGGCAGCGATGACGAATCGGATCAGCATCAGAAAGCCCCCTGCCTCAAGATGATCTAGCCAGACATGGCACCCGTATCGGGCTGGGTCGTCGGAACGGAGATTGCAACTCTAGGTCTAGGAGATTGCACCTCTACCGGATGGTCGGGGACGGGTCCATGTTCCTACTGTAACGGACGGCACGGACCAAGGCCTCGCGCCCGATGTCGGGCTGTCTGGCGACAGGCACTTGCTGACGACGCATGGAACTCAGCGTCGGCTGGCGGGTTCGCCCCTCCGGCGTCCCCGCCCGCCGCCTTACTGGGCTGCCGCGTTGTTGCGGCCGGCCTTCATCAGCTTCTCCTTGTCCTCCGGCGTCAGGACCGGCGGCTCCAGGTGCAGGGACAGCTTGACCAGCTTGCCGGTGAAGCGGAACGGCACCTGGTAGTCATGGTCGTCCACCGGCGTGCCCGTGTCGGCGCCAACGTCGAAGTTTTCGTCCCACTGCAGGATCAGCGGAACGGTATGCTCCAGCGTGTGCGTGGCCACCGTTTTGCCATCCACCTTCAACGTGCCGGTGCCCGACCGGCCGATACCGCTGATATTGTTGAAAGCCAGCGTGGCGATGCCCAGGCCGTCATACGTGAAATCGAACTCCAGCGTGTGCTTGCCGGGCGACAGCTTCTCGGGCGCCTCCCAACGGACCCGCTTGAGGTCCACCAGGTTCCACAGGAACACCGGCTTGCCCTTAAGCAGGTAAAAGCCGTAGCCGCCAAAGCGCCCGCCCTGCGTCACCAGCATGCCCTCGGCGCCCCCCTGCGGGATCTCCACCTCGGCGGTAAACCGATAGGATTTGTCGAGCACGCTCGGCGCGTCGCCGTTCGGTGTGCCGGTCATTTCGCCTGAATACACGAAGTCGGTGCGGCCTGCAGTCAGGCTGGGCCGCGGCGTGACGAGCCGGGTCGCCACCGAGGAGTCGAGCGGCAGGACTTGATATCTGTTGGCTTCCACCCAGAACAGGTCCTGAAGCTGCTTCAGCTTGTCGGGGTTCCTGGCGGCGATGTCGTCGTATTGCGTCCAATCCTTCGTAAGATCGTAAAGCTCCCAGGTCACGTTGGTGGCGGGGTCCTGGTTGGTCGGCCCGAGCACGTCCCATGGCGGCCGTATCACCTTGGTGCTGGCGATCCAGCCGTCCTGGTAGATCGCCCGGTCGGCCATCATCTCGAAATACTGAGTGCGGTGCGCCGGCGGCGCGTCGGCATTGCCGAAGCTGTAGGCCATGCTGACGCCTTCGATCGGCTTTTGCGTCACGCCGTTGACGCTGTTGGGGGCGCGGATGCCCGTCGCCTCCAGAATGGTCGGCACCACATCGATGACATGGTGGAACTGGTTGCGGATGCCGCCCTTGTCGGTGATCGCCTTCGGCCAGGAGATCGCCATGCCCTGCCGCGTGCCGCCGAAATGGGAGGCGATCTGCTTGGTCCAGGAGAACGGCGTATCGAACGCCCAGGACCAGGGCACCGCCATGTGCGGGTAGGTCTGGTCCGATCCCCAGACCTTGTAGAAGTATTTGAGCTGATCCTCGACCGGCACGACCACGCCGTTGAACATCGCCACTTCGTTCGGCGTGCCGACCAGCGTGCCCTCGGCGCTGCTGCCGTTGTCGCCGCTGATGTAGATGATCAGCGTGTTATCCAGCTTGCCCAGGTCCTGCACTTCCTGGATCACCCGGCCGATCTCGTGGTCGGTGTAGGCGAGGAAGGCGGCGTACACCTCGGCCTGGCGGACGAACAGCTTCCTTTCGTCAGGATTCAGCTTGTCCCAGGTCTTCAACAGGGCGTCCGGCCAAGGGGTCAGCCTGGCGTCCTGCGGAATGACGCCGAGCCGTTTCTGGTTGGCGAAGATCTCGTCGCGCAGCGCGTTCCAGCCTTTGTCGAACAGATGCAGGGCGCTGATCTTGTCGATCCATTCCGGCGTCGGGTGGTGCGGCGCGTGAGTGCCGCCCGGCACGTAATACACGAAGAACGGCTGCTCCGGATTGAGCGCGTTGATCCGCCGCATCCAGTCGATGGCGTCGTCGGCCATGGCGGTGGTGAGGTTCCAGCCAGGCTTGCCGACATAGGGGTAGATGGCAGTGGTGTTGCGGAACAGGTTCGGCTGCCACTGGCTCGTGTCGCCGCCGACGAAGCCGTAGAAATAGTCGAACCCCATGCCGGTCGGCCATTGGTCGAACGGGCCGGCCTGGCTCGCCTCGAACGCCGGCGTGTTGTGGTCCTTGCCGAACCAGGACGTGCGGTAGCCGTTCTCTTTCAGGATCTCGCCGATCGTTGCCGAATCGCGGCCGATGAAGCTGTCATAGCCGGGATAGCCGGTCGCCTGCTCGGCGATCACGCCGAAGCCCACGGAATGGTGGTTGCGGCCGGTGATCAGCGCGGCGCGCGTCGGCGAGCACAGCGCGGTGGAATGGAAATTCGTGTAGCGCAGACCGTCATGCGCGATACGGTCGAGGTTCGGGGTCGGGATGACCCCGCCGAACGTGCTGGGCGCGCCGAACCCGACATCGTCGGTCATGATCAGCAGGATGTTGGGCGCACCCTTGGGCGGCGTCACGCGCGGCGGCCAGAACGGCTTCGACTGGTTCGCGTTGAGGTTGATCTCCCCGCCGAACGGCACAGGCGGCGGCGGCAGAACGTCGCCGGGCGGCGTCACGGTGGCCGACGGCGAGCCTGCCTCGCCGTTGATCGTCTGGGCAACCGCCGGCGGTGCGCCGAGGAGCCAGAGCAGAGCGGTCAGAGTCGTCGTGCCGACTTGGAGCCAGGTACGCAGGGTTGTCATGGCTTGCCCTCTTGCGCGCTGCATTGTGTGGCGGCGTTCATGAGTTGTGGGGGGTTGGTCATGAGACGGCTTGGACTCCCTTGTTCATGGGGACTCCGTTCGATTCGCTGCGAGGGATTTCAGTGGTAACCCAGACGGCGTGGACCTGCCCCGGTTTCGGCATCCGGGGGTATTTATGGCCGCGGCACGACCTGATAGTACACGCCGTTAGCGCCGTAGGCCGGGGCTAGCCACATTCCCCCGCACTCGTATGCGCGCGGAAGCATTCGGTAGACGCAACCAGCCGGCAATGCCGCATAGGCCGGATGTGGGGCCGCCGCGCTCGCCGCAGCCGCACCGACGGCGACGCCGGCCGCGGCGCCGGCAATGGCACCGGCCGTCGCCGCGCAGCCATTGCACCCGGATGCCGAGTAATACGGGACCGCCACCGGTGGGTGATAGGCGGGATATCCGGCATAGGAAGCGGAGCCGGGCGGGTGATAGGCCGTCGCGCCAGACGAGTAGGTGTGCGTAGCACCCTCGCCATAGGCGCCAGACGTGCTGCCGCCATAGGCGTTGGTGTGCTCGGACCCGCCGCCCCAGGCATGCGCCGAGCTGCCGCCGTAGGCGTTCGTATGCTCGGTGCCCTGGCCATACGCATGGCTGGAACTGCCGCCGTAGGCGTTGCTGTGGCTGGTTTCGCCGTAGCTGTGGCTCGAACTGCCACCATAGGCGTTGGAATGGCTGGTTTCGCCCTCGGTATGGCTCGTGCTCCCGCCATACCGATTGGCAGAGGACCACGCACCCGCCGGGTCCTGCCACAAGAAACCCACCATAATTGCGCCGGCCACGACGACGATCGGTTTCATGACACGCCCCCTTATCATGGTGATTTCGCCGCCGGCTGAGCCGGCACGGCCTTCGGCGGCTTGTAACCAAGCGGCTTCAGGCCGGGAGGCGCCGATCCGTTCGAGGGCCGGTCGAACTTCATGGGTTGCGCACTCGCAGCCTTCTCCGACGCAAACGCGGCCGCCGGCACATCCTGATCGAGCTGCCAGTTCGACAGGTCCAGTTGATGGTGCAAGTGCGCGGGGTCGGCGCTGTACGTCGCACGCACCCGTCGCGGCAGTTTGTCCTCGGCGCCGATCCAGATTTGCAGGAACACGTCGGGATTGGCCCACGCCAGCATCTCGGTTTTCGTGCCGCCCACCATGTCGGAGGAACCGATATAGAAGGCCAGAATCGCGCCTTCCGTCATGGCGGCATAAGGGTCGGCAACCAGGAGATCGGTGAACGGAAAGAAGATGTCGGCGGTTTGGAAGGCGGCCTTCAGCGCGCCGTCGATCGTCGGCGGCGCGTCGGCCACCGCGACCAGGTTTTCCGCCGGCGCGTAGGCCATCATGGACTTGCCATTGTAATAAAACTCGGAAGCCGGTCCGTCGCCGGGGATGATCACCCGCAGCTTGTCCGGCCGCTGCATGGTGACGTCGTAGCGCACAGTATAAAGGATGGGCGGCCCGAGCTGACTGGGATACTCGTAGCTGGCGGTGGCCGTAAACGACATCGACTTTGCCGCTGCCAGCCGGTCGCTGGCGGCCCTGAGCAGGTCCATCGCCCGCGGCTCCAGCACCATCTTTGTGGGCGTCGCCGTATGATTCTTCGTGGCCTCTGCCTTGGGAGGCTTCGCCTGAACTGCGTTCTGCGGCTCCGCCTGCGCCCCCAAACTGGCACCGAACACGACCATGAGGCAGGCCGTGGCCAGCCTGCCGGTAGAAACAATCGTTACCATTTGGCCGAACCGCATCTTGCGCTCCTCGTTCATATCGCGGCTACGACGTTCACCGCAGCCATGGCACAAGCCACGCCACAGCCGGGGGCCAAGCCAATGCGTAGCATAACGGGGCCGTGCACGCCCACCCCACCCCGGCGGGTCTTGCTTTCGCCGGAAAGTCACCGACTGATGGCCTGTATGGCGTGGCGCAACGGGTCGCTGGAAAGGTGAATCGGCGGTGGCGTCAGTGAATGCCTCCTTCAAAGGGGGTGTCGAGATCCAGAACGAGTTTGATGGCAGCCGAGACGGCGAATGCACAGAAGAACAGCGCGACGATCGTTGTGGTATTCCTTGGCGCAAACAGACCGAAGCTGGCAAATACCACAGTAAGCCAGAGCACCACCGCGCCAACGAATGGTAGCGGAAGGGAGCTGACATTCTGCTGAACCAGCAGCGAACGCGTTTCACTCAGGTGGGACGCGAGTTGCAGCGCCTGCGCCGCCAGCCAGCGCTGACGATCGTCGCCGGGCCTGAGCGCCAGAATCCGGTCCTGCACATCATCGAGCACGGCGTCGCTCGCCGGATCATCCACGTTGCGCCTTTTGTCGGCCCCAGTCGGGAACAGGTCTTCCAATTTCTCGTCGCATAGTGTTGCAGCGCGTTTCTGGCGGCTTCGGTCTCCGGCCCGTAGCGGCGCAGCAGCGCGTCGATCTGGATAATATCCGAGGACAAATTGGCAACGGCCGCATTCCGCGCGTTGAACGAACTGCTTGCGTTGGATATCAAAAGCCGATTACCAACGCCGCCATGGTTCCCACCACCGCCATGGCAACCGAGACCGCCGACTTCGTAACGGGCGTCATATGATGGGACGGCAGGAACCGGCCTACCAGCAGGCCAAGCGCGGCACTTCCGAAGACAACGCACAGGATGGCCAGGCCGATCGCAAGCGAGCTCATCGTCATCTGTTGCGGAGCCTTCGTTGATCGTCAGTTCGGAATGCCGCGAGAGCGAGCCTATCGGCACTGGCGCGTCGCCGCCAACCGGTGGCGAAAACCGCACGGACGCCGCGGCCCCAAGCTCGCCCAAGGCAGTCGTCGCGACAGCCGCGACCCGCCCACAAGGCATGCTATGCTGCTGACTCCGACATCCGACAGGACCCGCGCCAGCGCATGGACACCGACACGCCACCGACCGCCACCGTGCGGGCGCGCATCGACAAGCGACGCCGGATATCGCTGATCTGGCTGATACCCCTGGTCACCATCCTGATCGGTGCCTGGCTGGCGTGGAACACGCTATCGAAGCGCGGGCCGACCATCACCATCACGTTCGAGACCGCGGAGGGGCTGCAGGCGGGGCAGTCCCATGTGCGCCACAAGGACGTGGACATGGGCCTGGTCACCGCGATTGTCCTGAGCGACGACCTGTCCCACGTCGTCCTCACGGTGCAGATGAACCGGGAGGCCGAGCCGCTGCTGACCGAAGGGGCGAAGCTGTGGGTGGTCAAGCCGCGCCTGTTCGCCGGCAACATCTCGGGGATCAGCACGCTGCTGTCCGGGTCCTATATCGAGTTGATGCCAGCGGCCACGCCCGGCGGGCGCAGGCTGGATCACTTCACCGGCCTGGAGAACCCGCCAGTCCTGCAATCGAATGTGCCGGGCAACACCTTCCTGCTGAAGGCCGACCGGCTGGGATCCATCAGCCTCGGATCGCCGGTCTTCTACCGCGACCTCAACGTCGGCGAGGTACTCGGCTGGGACTTTGCGGACATGGCGGACAGCGTGACGATTCACGCCTTCATTCGGGCGCCGTTTGACAGATACGTGCACGACGAATCGCGGTTCTGGAACGCATCCGGCGTTTCGGTGAAGCTCGGCGCCGGCGGCGTGCAGTTGGAGCTTGAATCGCTGCGCGCGCTGCTGCTGGGCGGCATCGCTTTCGATACCCCGCTGATTGCCAGGAAGTCCTCGGTCAGCGCCGCGGACCACGAGTTCACGCTGTATGCCAACCGCGACGCGGCGGATAACGCCGGATTCAACCGCCGTGTGGCTGGACTGGCGTACTTCACCAGTTCGGTCAGCGGCCTCGCCCCGGGGTCCCCGGTGCAGATGCAGGGCCTGCGGATCGGCCAGGTGACCAGCGTCGGCCTGGAATACGACCCGAAGACCGATTCGATCAGGGCGCCGGTCTATTTCGAGGTGGAGCCGGAACGGATCGCCGACGTGCACATCGCCGAGTCGCGTGGGCCGCTGGCCAATGTGCGCATGCTGGTCGCCCGCGGCATGCGCGCACAGTTGGAGACAACCAATCTGCTGACTGGACAGATGGCGGTGGAGTTCGCCTTTGTCCCGGATGCGCCGTCCGCCCAGGTCACGTTGCAAGGCGAGATCATTGTCATTCCCACTGCGCCTGGGGGCCTTGCCGGCATGACCCAGACGGCCAGCGAACTGCTGACGAAGATCAACCATATGCCGTTCGAGCAGATCGGGCAGAACCTGAACAAGACCCTGGAAGGCGCCAGCGAGATCGCCAACGGACGCGAGCTGAAGGAAACACTGCAATCGTTGCAGACGACCATGAATGCGGTGCGCGATGTCGCGGTTCGTCTGGATGCCGGTGCCGCGCCGGCGCTGAAGCGGCTGCCGGAAATCGCCGCCAGCCTGCAGGAGACGCTGACCCGCGCGTCCAAGGTGGTCGGCTCGTTGGATACCAGCTACGGCGACACGTCCCGGTTCCGGCGTGACCTCGACCAGTTGCTGCCGACGCTGAACGACACCGCCCGGTCGCTGCGGATTCTCGCCGACCTACTGACGCGCCACCCGGAGGCCCTGATCCGGGGCCGAACCGGCGCAAGCCCGTAATGACAAACGGCGCGACCGGTTCATCGTCGCCGGCCATATCGGCGGCCGGCGACCCCGTCGCCGACACGCCGCAGCAACTGCGCGAATGCCCGGATTGCGGGCTGTTCCAGACCGTGCCGCCGCTGCAACCGGGCGTGGCCGCACGCTGCATGCGCTGCAATGCGGTGCTGCGCCGCACGCATCCGGACTCTCTGGCAAAGGCGCTGGCGCTGAACGTCGCGGCGCTCGGGCTGCTCGCGATCGCCTGCGGCATGACGCTGATGACGGTCAGCACCGCCGGGATGTACCACAGCGCGAATCTGTTCACCGGTCCGGAGGGGCTGCAGAAGCACGGCGTCTGGGAGCTTTCCGTCGTTGTGCTGTTTACCACGGTAGCGGCACCGCTGCTGAAGCTTGGCTGCATGACCTACGTGCTGCTGGGGCTTCGCCTCGCGCGGCCGCCGCGGCACCTGCGAACGGTCTTCGCCTGGGTCGAGCATCTGCGGCCGTGGTCGATGATCGAGGTCTACCTGCTCGGCGTCTTCGTGGCCTATGTGAAGCTGTCCGACATGGTCCACATCGACATCGGCGTGGCCCTGTACGCGCTGGGGTTCCTGCTGCTGACCATGGTGGCCGCGGACGCGGTACTGGATCGGCAGCTCGTGTGGGAGGACATGGCGCGGCGCGGCATTCCCGAACCCGACGACCCCGAAGCTGCCTTGCCAGTGACCGTTCCGACGCCGGGAGCGCTCGCGTGCGACACCTGCGGCCAGGTCAGCCGTCCCGGCACCGCCCCCCATCCGCGCTGTCCGCGATGCGGGTCGCGGCTGGAGCACCGCAAGCCGAACAGCCTTGCCCGGACCTGGGCGCTGACGCTCGCCGCGGCCGTGCTGTATATTCCGGCCAACATCTACCCGGTACTGACCGTGATCCAGCTCGGGGCGGGCGCGCCGAGCACCATCCTGGGCGGCGCCGAGGAGCTGCTGAACGGCGGCATGTGGCCGCTGGCGGCGCTGGTGTTCTTCGCCAGCATCGCCGTTCCCTGCCTGAAGCTGGTCGGGCTGACGGTCCTGCTGACCTCGACGCACCTGCGCGCGACAGGACGATTGAGGGATCGCACGGTGCTGTATCGCATCGTCAACGCGATCGGCCGGTGGTCGATGATCGACATTTTCATGGAGTCGATCCTGGTCGCGCTGGTGCAGTTCGGTTCGGTGGTAACGATCGATCCGGGCTTCGGCGCGGTGGCGTTCGCCGCGGTGGTGATCATCACGATGTTCGCCGCCGAAGGCTTCGACCCGCGCCTGATGTGGGACGCCGCGGCGGAGCGGCTGGGCGAACCTGGGCAGTTGGTCGATCTTGCACCCTCGCCCGAGCCCTCCTGACCGCGAGAAATAAAGATGGATGTTCCCGGAGCGGGCGCCTGGGACGCCAATTGGGCCTGGAGCCTGCCGCTGATCGTCCTGACCGTCGTGATCCACGTCTTCGGGCTGGCTGTCATCGATCAGCGGGTGGTTCGGGTCCTCAGCGGCATCATGAACCGCCGCCGCTTCATTCCGCTGTTCGCGGTCGTCGTCGGCGCCGCGGCCTTGCTCGCCACGGGACTGCATGCAGGGGAAGCGGCCATCTGGGCCGCCGCCTACCGGCTTTTGGATGCCGTGCCCGATTCGAAGTCCACCATGCTTTATTCGGTCGGGGCGATGACCACCTACGGGCATGCGGGTGTTTACCTCGCTCCTCATTGGCAGATGATGGGCGCCCTGGAGGCGCTGAACGGCATGATGCTGTTCGGGCTGACAACCGCGTTTCTGTTCTCGATGATCCAGAAGGTCTTGCCGGAGCACCACCGGGGAAAGCGCCGCTAATGGCCGGTCGTCAGCGGCGACGGCGAACGCACCCCGCCGAATCGCCATTGCGGAATCGCCCGGCCCGGAACAGTTTCTGTCCGGTCGAGCCTTCGCCGGACCAGCTTAAGCCCCCAACGGAGACAAAGGTGATCCAGCGACGCCCCGCGCCAAGCGCTGTCCGACGCCTGTGGCAACAGGCAGCCGCCCTCGCGCTATGCGCCACGGCTGCCGGCTGCGCGAGTCAACCGCCGCCGCCTCCGGCGTCACCGCCACCGCCGCAACCAGCGGGGCCGGTTTCCTTCAACGGCACCTACAACGGGCTGATGCAGCTCGAACGGTCCAATGGCCCAGGCGTGTTGTGCGGCACGCAAGATACGGCGGCGATCACGGTTGCCGCCAATGCGTTCCATTACGTGCTCAATCAGCCGCAGGTGCACTGGCAGCCGATTCGCGCCTTCGACGTCGTGATCGCACCGGACGGGTCGTTCCAGGCCCAGTCCGGCGCGGCCACCATCCGTGGCCGCGTGGGCGGCGGCCACATGCAGGGCGAGATCGCCGGCGACGCCTGCGCCTACCAGTTCGAGGCAGACAGATCGGGGACATGGTAATGGAAACCTCACGGTGCCGGCTGGCGGTGATGACCGGCCTGATGCTGCTCTGCTCGGGGGGATTGCCCGGACGCTCGTTTGCGATGGATAGCTGCACCGGGCAGTATTCGGCAGCGCTGCTGCAGCCGCTCCCGGTCGCCAACGTCGTGGCGCTGGACCTGCGCGACAGCTCGGACACGAATGTCAATCTGGCGCGTGCGTTCACCGATGGCATGCGCGCCGCGGGCCAGACGATGGACGGCGCGGCTACCACCAAGCTGACCTTGATCTACCAGGTGATGGGCCAAAACGAATCCGCGGGGTCAGATACCCAAGCGCCCGGCGGCGTCGGCAGTGGATGGAGCGACTGGGCGGGCGACAATGCGCCATGGCTGAAAGGCGGCCAGTCCGCCGCCCTGCCGGACATGCCGCGCTACGATATGTTCAGCCCGCGCCCGGCGGCCCAACCGGCGCTATTGATGCTGCGGGCTCAGTTGCGCAACGCACAAACCGATCAAGTCGACTGGGTCGCGACACTGCAGTGCACCCCGCAGGGAAACGACAATCGGCAGTTGGCGTACGATCTCGGCAGGCTGATCGGCGGGGCGCTGGGCAAGCGGGTCGAGCGCACGCCCCTTTGACCTGACTGGTTGTCTGGTAGGGTGGACAAGCTCTTGCGCCGTCCACCACTTGCGGTACGGCGGCGGCATTTGGTGGACGGCGCAAGAGCTTGTCCACCCTACAATGCTTGGCTTGGCACGGGCGCTCCGGGCGGTTGAGGCTTGAGCCGAACCGGGATGACGGGTCCGGCTCAGCGCCGACCTGTTCTACCGGCTCGGTTAGCGGGCGACGAACTGTTCCAGCCAGTGGATCGAGTAATCACCGGCCTGGAACTCGGGGTCGTCAACGATCCGACGGTGCAGCGGGAGCGTCGTCTGGATGCCGAGGATTGCGAACTCGTCCAGCGCACGCCGCAGACGGTTGATCGCATCCGGCCGCGTCGGGGCGTGAACGATCAGCTTGGCCACCAGGCTGTCATAGTACGACGGCACAACGTAGCCAGCATACAACGCGGAATCGACGCGCACGCCGAGGCCGCCCGGCGGGTGGAAGGCGGTGACCTTGCCAGGGGACGGGACGAAGGTGTTCGGGTCCTCGGCGGTGATCCGGCACTCGATCGCGTGACCGGAAAAGCTGATGTCTGCTTGCGTATACCCAAGCGCCACACCGGACGCGATGCGGATCTGCTCCCGCACCATGTCGACATCGCAGATCATCTCGGTCACCGGATGTTCAACCTGCAGGCGCGTGTTCATCTCGATGAACGCGAACTGCCCGTCCTGATAGAGGAACTCCAGCGTGCCGGCGTTGCGGTAACCCAGCTTGGCGAGTCCGGCCGTGACCGTGGCGCCCAGGGCATCGCGCTCGGCGCCGGTCAGCACCGGGGAGCCGGCCTCTTCCAACAGCTTCTGGTGCCGCCGCTGCAGCGAACAGTCGCGCTCGCCGAAATGCACCACGTTGCCGAAGTCATCGGCCAATACTTGCAGTTCGATGTGGCGCGGCCGGCCCAGATATTTTTCGATGTAGACGGCGTCGTTGCCGAATGCGGTGCGCGCCTCGGTGCGCGCGAGGCGGAACGCATCCTCAAGTTGGTGAGGGGTCTCGGCCACCTTCATGCCGCGACCACCGCCGCCGGCGGCGGCTTTGACGATCAAAGGATAGCCGATCTGCGCTGCGACCGCCCGAGCCGCCGCAATATCATGGACCTCGCCGTCCGAGCCCGGCACCATCGGAACGCCGAGCCGGGTCATCGCCGCTTTGGCGGCGATCTTGTCGCCCATCATGCGGATATGGTCGGGCGACGGGCCGATGAAGGTCATGCCGTGCGCCTCGACCATCTCGGCGAACCGGGCATTCTCGGACAGGAAACCGTACCCTGGATGGATCGCGTCGGCGCCGGTGATTGCGGCCGCGGACAGGATCGAGGGAATGTTGAGATAGCTGTCCTTGGCCGGCGGGGGGCCGATACAGACGCTCTCGTCGGCCAGGCGCACATGCATGGCCTGGGCGTCCGCCGTGGAGTGCACGGCCACGGTCCGGATACCGAGTTCCCGGCAGGCGCGCTGAATTCGGAGCGCGATCTCGCCCCGGTTCGAGATCAGGATCTTCTGGAACAACGACTCGGTCATTCCAGGATCATCAACGGCTCGCCATATTCCACCGGCGACCCGCTGGAGACCAGAATGCGCGCCAGGGTGCCGGCTTTTGGGGCCTTGATCTGGTTGAAGGTCTTCATCGCCTCGATCAGCAGCAAAGTCTGGCCGGCGGCGACGAGCTGCCCGACGCTGACGAATGGCGCAGCGTTAGGTTCGGCCGAGAGATAGGCGACTCCGACCATGGGGCTGGTTACGGCGCCCGGATGGGACGCCTCGTCCACCGGCGCCGCCGCGACGGCGACAGGCACGGCCTTCGGCGCGGCGACCGCAGCGACGGCAGAGGCAGCCACCGTGGCGGGAGCCCGCACCACGCGGACGCGGCTGTCCTTTTCGGCGATCTCGATCTCGGTCAGACCGGTCTCGTTCAGCACAGCGGCAAGCGCGCGGATCGCTTCCGGGTCGAAGGTAATGCTGGTCACGAAGCGTCCTCGATCAGGTCGGCCATGGCAGTCAGCGCCAGGGCGTAGCTCCGAATGCCGAATCCGGCAATGACCCCCACCGCCGCCTTCGAGACGAACGAATGCTGGCGGAAGTCCTCGCGCCGGTGAATGTTGGTCACGTGAACCTCGACCACCGGCAGCTCGGACGCGAGCAGCGCGTCCATCAGCGCGATCGAGGTGGTGGTGTAACCGGCCGGATTGATGACGATACCGCTGGCCCGGCCGCGGCACTCCTGCACCCAGGAGATCAGCTCACCTTCGCTGTTGGTCTGACGGAAGTCGATCGCCAGGCCCAGCGCTTCGCCGGCTTCAGCGCAGAGCTGCTCCACGTCGTCCAGCGTGGCGCTGCCGTACACCTGCGGCTGGCGCAGGCCCAGCATGTTCATGTTGGGGCCGTTCAGGACGGCGACCAGCGGCAAGGGAGCGGACTGCGACATTGACGGGGCGCTTAGCATAGCTGGCTGCCCCGGTCCAACCGGGGGTGTCGCGGCCGCGGTGCGGACCGGGCGGCCTTCGTTGGCGGCGCGTCGCAATCCGCGCCCGCGCCCCCCGGTCCAGGGTTGTCCGTATCGCATGACGGACCACTCGCTTGTGGTGCGGGGGGCGTGGGACCATAGTTTCTCGCATGCGCACGGTGATGACACTGACCCTGAATGGCGAAAGCCGCGCCTTCGATGGCCCGCTCAGCGTGGCCGAGCTGCTGGCCGGCCTGGGCCTGGACACAAGCAAGATCGCGGTCGAACGCAATGAGGAGATCGTGTCCCGCTCGCGCTATGCCCAGACCTGGCTGGGCAGCGGCGATTCGCTGGAAATCGTGCATTTCATCGGGGGAGGCTGACGATGGATGCTCCACTGCCGGCCGGCGACACCTGGACGGTGGCCGGGCGAAGCTTCCGCTCCCGGCTGGTCGTGGGAACCGGGAAGTATAAGGATTTCCAACAGACCGCGGCGGCGATCGAGGCCAGCGGGGCGGAGATCGTGACCGTCGCGGTCCGCCGGGTGAACCTGTCGGACCCCAGCGCGCCGCTGCTGCAGGACCATGTCGATCCGAAGAAATACACCTACCTGCCGAACACCGCTGGCTGCCACACCGCCAAGGACGCGGTCCGTACGCTGCGCCTGGCGCGGGAGGCGGGCGGCTGGAATCTGGTGAAGCTGGAGGTTCTGGGCCCGCCCCCGACCCTGTATCCCGACATGCCGGCCACCTTCGAGGCGGCCGAGGCACTGATCAAGGACGGGTTCGAGGTGATGGTCTATTGCGCCGACGACCCGGTGGCGGCGAAGCGGCTGGAGGAGATCGGCTGCGTGGCGATCATGCCGCTGGGTGCGCCGATCGGCTCCGGGCTCGGGATTCAGAACGCCGCGATGATCTGGATGCTGCGCGAGCAGACCAAGGTTCCGTTCCTGGTGGATGCCGGCGTCGGCACGGCGTCGGACGCGGCGATCGCGATGGAACTGGGCTGCGACGCGGTACTGCTGAACTCGGCGATCGCGCACGCCCGGGACCCGGTGGCGATGGCGCGCGCCATGAAGCACGCGGTGAAGGCGGGGCGGCTGGCGTATCTCGCGGGGCGGATGCCGCGGCGGCTGGGCGCCGATCCTTCGAGCCCGCTGACGGGTCTGATCCGGTAATCTGGCCGCCCCCGTCCCGCTCGCGACGGGACGGGGGCGGTGGATCAGGCGGCGTTACTCTGCTTCATGGCCTCTCCGCGCAGGATGTAGGTGGTGGCGGTGCTGCTGACCTGTACCTCTAGCGTGACCGGCCCAGCGGTCGTTTCGGCCGGCAGGACCGCGTCGCCGTCAGTCCAGCGCCATAATACGGCGCCGCGGCGCTCAGCCGCGTGCCAGCCGCGGGTTAACGTTGGGTGGTCGGCGGGGATCTCCACATCGCCGGCATCCGAACGCATCGTGATCCGGCTTACCGCCACGCCAAGCCGCCGCCGATCATCTCCATAGGGTGCAATGTCGGCCGGAATGGTGAACCGCGACGCCAGCCGAACCGATGTGGCGCCAGCCGGGAGGACGAACACGTGCCGCCCTGCCGTGACCGCCACCGGGCGGATCGCCCGCCCGTCAGCCAGGACGTGGAGATCGGCATCCGTGGTGGTTTGCAGCGCCGGCCGAACGTGGCCCAGTGCCTCGGCTCGCGCGGCGAGGCGGTGCCACAGCGGCTCGACGTCCGCCGGGTCGGATGCCAATTTTTCGCAGGCGCCTTCCCAGCAACGATGCCCGGCGTTCACGTGGAACTCCGGATGCAGCACTGTCGTGACGGCATCGTCGAAGAAGGCGCGGTTGCCGGAGTCGCGATAGCTCTCGGCCGGCAGGCCCTCGGCAAGCAGGACGGCGTGCTGCTCCAGTTCGACGTGGTGGTATGTCACTGTCCTGATCGCCCGATCGTTTACGATGGTCATGTCGTTGACCAGCAGCTTCGCCGGAACCAGCGTGTCATCGACGAACAGGCAGTGATCCGGGGACACCAGCAGATCGCGGTGCGGCAGGCCATCGGCGAAAGCGCCGACACGGACCCGAACCGGTGCAGCCAGCTCCGGCCGATTGTGGGTGGCGAGGTCCACGCAGCGGTGTCCGACCCAGGTGACGGTCCGCAGCACTTCCTCGCCGTCCTGCAGCGTGACGACCCGATCGCCGACGGCGATGTCTTCCACGGCGACCTCACCGCGGTCTGTCCGAATGCGCGTGCCACTCACGAAACAGGAAATCACCAGCATCTATCAGCCCTCTACCGAACAAACCGGGATCGTGATGGCTGGCGAACGGGATGTCAATCGAAATGCAATAAGTCGTGATAACCAAGGATTGCCTGCCTGGCCTGGGGGCAAACCGGCAGTTGCCGAATTTGGGGCTCATCAAGCGCGGCTTGGGCCATTGGGCGGCGCTTCCGCCACCATAGGCGGTCGCTCACTTCCGCTGCGGTGCTGGCGCTTCTGGGGACCACCCGCCAGACACGGATCAGGCGGCGTGTGCCAACGCCGCCTGACGGGTTTGATCCGGTATTATTCGTCTCCCGACGACACCTCGCTTGCGCTGGGCACCTCTTTCGGCGTCGAAAAGACAAGCAGGAGGCACTCACGCCCAATGCTGTTTCGTCCACAGCCCCAGGGATCCGGTCGGACCCGCGGGTCTGGCTTGGTCAGGCCACCTTCGCTTCAGGCGCTGCCGCGACCTCGGCTGTCACGGGATAGTTCATGCACCCGTTAGTATAGACCTCCAGCATGGCTGATCCATGGTTCTTCGGCAGGCGCAGCAGCGCGTTGCCGTTGGTCCAACGGTGCATCGCTTTGTCACTGCGCTCGACCGGCCACCAGCCGTCTGCCAGCCCCGGATGGTCGACCGGAATGTCCAGCGCTTCGGTCTGGCTCCGTAGCACAAGCCGGACGACAGAGACGCCCAGCGCGCGCCGGTCATCAAGCCACGGCGCGCTGTCGGCCGGGGCGGCCGCACGCGAAGCCAGCCGAACCATGCTTGCGCCGGCCGGCATCGGGAAGATGTAAACGCCGTCCTGGCCATACAGGGACTTGACCGTCTGGCCATTCACGAACACCCGCAGATCAGGCTCGTTGGTGGTCTCGATCGGGGCGGCCTGGCAGTTCAGGGCGGCGGCGCGATCGGCCAGACGCTGCCAGATCGGGCGCACCGTTGCCTCGTCCACAACGAACGGGGCGCAGGCGCCGTTTGCACGGCTGTCACAGGCGCGCCCTTCGGTCGTCAGATCGGGATGCAGCACCAGCGGCGCACTGGAATTGGCAAAGAAGCCGCGATTGCCGGTGTCCAGATAGCTCTCGGCCGGGAGGCCTTCGGCCAGCAGGATACCGTGCGTCTCCAGCTCGATGTGGAAGTAGTGGACGGACCGCCGGCCCGTCTCCCGCCGAAGGGTCGTACCGTTGACGAGCTGTCGCGCGGCAACCAGGACGTCATCGACCAGGAGGGCATGGTCCGGAGAGACCAGCAGATCGCGGTGCGGCACGCCGGCGGCAAACGCATCCTTGGCGATGCGCACCGGCAGAACCGAGTCGGGCTTCGGATGCGTCTGGATGTTGATCTGGCGATGTCCGATCCAGCGGACCGGACGGATCTCGGTGGTGTTTCCCGAGCGGACAGCCACGCCGTCGCCTTCGCGGAGATCCTCGACTGCGACTTCTCCCCGGTCCGTCAAGATACGGGTGCCGGCCACGTAGCAAGTAACAATCTCCGTCCCGCCGGAGCCGTCGTTTACGAGTTGAAACGCGCCGGGATCGCCGCTGGAATTGTTGATGCTGCTGATCGTGAAGACCGTCGCGTTGGTGCTGTCCTTGATGTCGAGCTCACCGCTACTCCACACCGACGTGTAGCTGGAGTCGTAAGCCAACGATCCAATGTCGATGGTATCGCTGCCAACGAATCCGGTAATCGTGGCGGCGAGACTTACGCTGGAATTGTCCAGAAGCAGTTGATCGGCCGAGCCGTCGAGGAATGCAATGTTGCCGGATGCCGTGTTGCCGATTTCAACCGAGGCCCCGCCGGCGAGCGATATTGTGCCGATACCCGAAACGGCCCCCGCGTATAGGCTGCCGGCATCGACGGCGATTGATGAATTGCCGCTTAATGAGACACTTCCGATCAGAGTTGCGCTTGCGCCGGAATCGACATTAAGGGTGGCCTTCTGCATTATCGTGTTAGTTAAGACGGTAAGTGTTTGCTGATCATCGAGGGTTACGGGCGCCGTGCCGGTTCCACTGACTGTAAGGCTGCGGATGCGATCATTTGAGTCGATGATGATCTGATACGGGCTGGATGATGCGACGCCGATCGTTACGACGCTTAATGAGTTGGGCAGGCTCCCGCCGCTCCAGTTCCCTGCGACATCCCAGAAATTGCTTTGCGTTCCGGTCCAGGTCTTCGTCGCCATCTGTCATCCTCCGCTAATGCTCAATCGGCCACGAAATGACACGCCGCGGGCGATTGTCAAGATCATGATAGCACGAAAAACGTCCGTCGCAACCGCAAACCACGGTTCTACATTTATCAAATACTTGGTTAATAACCATCAAAATAACCATCAAACGAACGGCCGCGCAGCGCAAGCGCTTTAGGGGTACGCGGCCAGCCCCATTGGTAACACTGAACATCAGGCCCGAAATCGAGACGCTCCCGGCGCTCCCGTTCTGTTCCTTTCTTGCGGCGACCCATTTGCACAGGCTTGAAAGCATCCCCGACGTTGCCTGTTTGGCACCGGCCATTACTCGGGGCAATGCCACCGACCGCTATCGCGGGATGCGGTCCAATGTCACCTCAACGGTCTCACGCACGATCCGCCTGACAACCGCAGGGCCGCCGGTCACCAGCTTTCCGTCTGGCTGAGCTTTTCGCCTGGCCCCATCGGCGTGGAAGCGTGGTGTTCGACCTCAGCCGCCCGCCCAGCGGTTTACCCGGCACGAGCCCGCTGGCGCGGCTCCCGCTAGGCACCATGGGCATCGGCCCAAGCGATCACCAGATTAAGACCGGGTGCCGAGTCAGCGCCGCGGCACTGAAAATCGCCTCATGCGACCCTGCACGTCGCCGCTCTGAACCCTAAAAATATGGCAACCAGGGTTCGGCCGGGCGGCTGATGATCCACCGCCGCGGGCGGCACTGCCCGTTGCGCTTACGGCGCGCAGTCGGGCGTCCGTTCCAGCCCGGCGTTGACCTCGGCACCCAACAGCACTGCGTAAGCCGACACCCAGAACCATAGCATCACGCCCACCACCGCGCCAAGAGAACCGTAGGTCACCCCGAACGTGCTAATATTCGAAATGTAATAGGACAATAGCCCCGAAGCGGCCAGCCAAAGAACGGTTGCCAGGACCGAGCCGGCTGCAATCCGCTGGTTGGGCGGCGGCGTGCGGGAGGGGCCAAACCGATACAGCAGTGCGATCGAGCCGCCAACAAAACCGACCAGGACCGCGAAGCTTGCGATATGGAACAGCACCGCCGCATGCTTCTGAACACCGATGTCGGCTATGCCAGCCGGCAGCGCCACCAGCACCGCGATTGCGAGGACCGCGCCAAGCACCGCGCAGAACGTCATGAACAGCGCGATGAGCTGAAACTGCAGAAAGCTGCGCTGCTCCGGCACGTTGAACACCACGTTCAGCGACGAGATCACCGATTTGGTGCCGGAGGCCGCGCTCCAGAACGCGGCCAGCGTGCTCACCAGCAGCCCAAGGCTGAGGCTGCTGGTCGGTTGCAGCACGAGCTGATGCACGCGGTCGGCGATCAGGGCAAAAGCGGGCGGCGGCAGCAACTCGCCGATGACCTGGAGCTGCGCCTCCACCTGGCTGGGGTTGAACACCAGTCCGTAGACGAGAATCAGGATACTGATCGCCGGAAACAGCGCAACCGTCGCCCAGAACGCGCAGCCCGATGCCGCGACCGACATGCGGTCGGTGATGCTCGCCCGCAAAGCGGCGGCCAGCACCCCGCGACAGGCGCTCCAGGACAAAGCGCGGCGCGCGTCGGACGCGAGCGCGACCGGAGCATCGCCTCTGCCTTGGCTGGGTGTTCTGACATCCATGCCATGATCTTCGGGATCGGTAGGCCAGGATGCAACGCTACCCAGGACGGGCGAAGCAGAATTTTGAACCGGGGTGCGAATTCGGCTTGCACCGCTTGGGGGGCGGCTCTATGTGCCCGCCTTACGCAGCAACGCACGTGCCTCTGGCCCTCGTGGTTACGCAACGACGTCAAGCGTTCTGGCAATCGTTCCTGGTCGCTGGTTCGTTCGACCGTTTCGTCAACTCACGCCCCGTCGCCTCGATCAGGCGGGCGTCCAGCCAAGGGAGGCGCGGTGCGATGACGCCGAAAATCGCCCGATTCCTTGCTCAGAACCAGCCGGCAACGCCGTGTCTGGTGCTTGATGTGGACCGTGTGGAGGAGAACTTCCGCACGTTGCAACGGGCTCTGCCGCTCGCGCGCATCTATTACGCCGTGAAAGCGAACCCGGCCGCGCCGGTACTGGAACGTCTGGCGCGACTCGGCAGCCAGTTCGATGCCGCCAGTTTCGAGGAGGTGGCCGCCTGCCTGCAGGCCGGCGCGCGGCCCGAAGCGATCAGTTTCGGCAATACCATCAAGAAGATCGGCGCAATCCGGGCGGCACACCAATCCGGCGTGTCGCTCTACGCCTTCGATTCGGTCGAGGAGCTGCGAAAGCTCGCCGCCAACGCGCCGGGCGCGCGGGTGTATTGCCGCCTGCTGGTGGAGAACGACGGCGCCGACTGGCCACTGTCGCGCAAGTTCGGCACCACGATCGAGGCCGCGCGCGCGCTGATGTTGCAGGCCCGTGACATGGGCCTTGATCCCTATGGCCTGTCCTTTCACGTCGGCAGCCAGCAGACCTCCACCAAGGCCTATCAGGTGGCGATCGGCCAGGTCGCGATGCTGTTCACCGACCTGACCGAGCGCGGCGTCGATCTGCGCATGATCAATCTGGGCGGCGGGTTTCCGGCACGCTATCGCGACGAAGTGCCGGAGATCGATTCGTTCGGCCACGCGATCATGGGTGCGATGACGGCGCATTTCGGCAACAACCTGCCCGAAATGCTGATCGAGCCCGGCCGGTTCATCGTCGGCGACGCGGGGATCGTCTCGGCCGAGGTGGTGCTGGTCAGCCGCAAGGCGAAGGACGATCCGGTGCGCTGGGTCTATCTCGACATCGGCCGCTTCGGCGGGCTGGCCGAGACCGAGGGCGAGGCGATCAAATACCGCATCACCACGCCGCATGACGGTGCGGCGGCCGGCCCGGTGGCGATCGCCGGCCCGACCTGCGATGGCGCGGATATCCTTTACGAAAAGTCCAACTACCGACTGCCGCTGGCGCTGTCCTGCGGCGATCGGGTGGAACTGCTCTCCGCCGGCGCCTACGTGACGACCTACGCCAGCCAGAGCTTCAACGGTTTCGCGCCGATGGCCGAATACTACGTATGATACAACATGGGATGACGGACGAACCTCCGAACCCCGCAGGCGACGGCACCGGGCTGGCACGCATGCCCGGCGCTCTGCATGGGCTGAAGGTGATCGACCTCACTCGTGTGCTGGGCGGCCCGTACTGCACCATGATCCTGTCCGATCATGGCGCCGACGTGATCAAGATCGAGCCGCCGCAGGGCGACGAAGTGCGCGACTGGGGCCCCCCCTTCCATGACGGCGACGCCAGCTACTTCATCGGCATCAACCGCAACAAACGCGCGCTTGCGCTCGACATCGGCAAGCCCGATGGCCAGGCGGTGCTGCTGCGCCTGCTGGACAATGCCGACGTGCTGATCGAAAACTTCAAGCCGGGCTCAATGGAAAAATGGGGCCTGGGCTACGCCGATCTGGCGGCGCGCACGCCGCGGCTGATCCATTGCCGCATTTCCGGGTTTGGCGCCGATGGACCGCTGGGCGGCCTTCCCGGCTACGACGCCATCCTGCAGGCAATGACCGGGCTGATGAGCATCAACGGCGATCCGTCCACCGGCCCGACGCGGCTCGGCGCCCCGCTTGTAGACCTGGGCACGGGGCTGTTTTCGGCGGTCGGCATCCTGATGGCCCTGCGCGAACGCGAAGCCTCCGGCATTGGCCAGTTCCTCGACATGACGCTGTATGACTGCGGCATGGCTCTGCTGCACCCGCAGGCCGCGAATTTTCTGCTTAACGGCAAGCGGCCGGTGCCGACCGGCAACTACCATCCAAACCTGGCCCCGTATGACAGGTTTCCAACGCGGACCGGCGAGATCTTCATCGCCTGCGGCAATAACGGCCAGTTTCGCAAGCTGTGCGAGGTGATCGGCCGGGCTGATCTTCCGGACGATCCCCGCTTTGCCGACAACGGCCGGCGCAATCTCAACCGCGACGCGATGCGTGCCGAACTGGTGACGGCGCTTTCCGGCCATGACGGCGGCGAACTCGCTTTGCGGCTGATCGGCAACGGCGTGCCGGCCGGTCCGGTGCTGCCCATCGATGAGGCCGTCGCCGCGCCTCACACCGCGCATCGCGCGATGGTCACCGAGCTTGGCTGGTACAAGGGCGTCGGCACCCCGATCAAGCTCTCGCGCACCCCGGGCGGGACGCGTGCCGCGCCGCCGCGCTTCGCGCAGGACAGCGACGAGGTGCTGGCGCAGCACGGCTACTCGCCTGAAGAAATCGCCGCGCTGGAACGCAGCGGCGCGTTGGTGCGCGAGCGACGCCGCTAGGCGCCCGTCGCGCAGGCTGAACCTGCCGACCAAGCATTTCGGCCGGCGATGTGATGTCGCGCGCCACCTCGGACAGGGGTGTTGCGCGCGCGCCACGGTTAGGCCGATCGCGCTTCTGGCTAAGCCGATGGCGATTGACGAAATCGTGAGGCTGGCGTAGCTTGATCAAATATTCGAGAGACAAGGCTGTCGGGTTTGCATCAAGGGTGCCGGCAGGCAGCTCAAGTCGCTCGAATCCAGCAAACAACGCCGCCGCCGGTTCGATCCGGTCGCTCACAGCACCGCTCCGACGCGCCACGGGGCCTGATCGACGCAGCCGCGGAGTGTGCTCAGGCCGGCCGCGCGCCGGTGTGGATGATCGTCCCGACGTGCTCGCCACGCAGCGCGGCGGTAAGTCGGCCAGGCACGAGCCCGTTCACGACCTGCACGTGCTCAAGGTGGCGTGCGGTCGCCATGACCTCAAGGAGCGCACGGTCGAGCGGCAGCGTGCCCTGGATTTTTGCGAGGTCGGTGAAGCTCGTCTCGCGGAGCAACTGCGCCTGCTCACCGCCGGGGCCCTTGGGGTCGCTGGTGTACACGCCATCCACATCCTCCACGATCGTGAGGCCAGCCGCTCCGAGCGCGTCGGCGAGCAGAAACGCGCCCGTGTCAGCCCGATGAGGCGGGATGCGTGAGGTCGGGAACTCGTGGTGGTGATACGGAGGAAAGGCGCTCCCCACGACCGCGCGGGCCGCGGAGAGGTGGATCGCGAGCTGGTTCGCGATCGTGGGATGCTCAACATAGGAGACGCCCTCCGGCGCGAGCAGCGACGCGAGGATGTGGCCGTTCTGGCCGGCTTCGCTCGCGGCGAGCGGGGCGAGCGACCCGACCGGCAGGCCGAGGTCGAGTCCGACGCTGTAGACGTGGCGGGCGCGGATGCCAGCACCGGTCAGTATGAGCAGACGGTGCTCGGGCAGCAGCCTCCGAAGCTCGTCCACGACTGGGAGGATCGCGTCCCGGCCGCGATCCATGATGGAGCAGCCGCCGATCTTCACGACCTGCAGCCAGGGAAGGAGCCGGATCGGCCGCCCGCCGGCGACCGGGCGGGTGAGGTCGCCGTCGAGGAGGGTCTGGCGCGCGAGCAGCGAGGCGACATGCTTGATGCTGTTGGTGATCTCGGGCATGGCAGCTTTCCTCTAGCTCGCGGTGATGATGGTGCCGACGTGCTCGCCGGCGAGCGCGCGGGTCAGGTTGCCGGGGACGAGGCCATTCACAACCTGCACTTGGCGGATGTGGCGTGCCGCCTTGAGCAGATCGAGCAGCGGGAACTCAAGGATCGAGTCGTGCAGTCCCTGCGCCTTCATCTCGTCAACCGAGATCTTTGGGATCAAGGTCGCGTCCTTCGAGGTTTTCGGGTTCGCGGTGTAGAGCCCGTCTTCGTCCTTCACGTAGATCATCGCCTTGCAGCCGAACTGTTCGGCGAGGAGGAAGCATCCGGCGTCGGTGCGGTAGGGCGGGATGACGCCCTCGGGGGCGGGGCGCATCCAGAGCCCGTAGGGCGGCATGCCGCTGAAGACGACGGCGTTCACCTCGGCGAGGTAGAGTGGCACCGCCGAAAGCCCGGCGCCCTCGACCGCGGAGATACCGTATTTCGCGAGGAGCTGCCCCAGCATTGCGGCGTTCTGATCGGCAACCGAGGCGCCGAGCTGCGAGAGCACGCCCGCCGGCAGGCCAAGCTCCGCCGCGATCGAATAAAGGTGCCGGGCCCGGGTGCCTGCGCCGGTCCCGATCAGCAGCTTGTGGGCCTTGCGGGCGGCGACGATCTCGTCCACGAGCGGGTAAACGGCCGCTCGGCCGCGGTCGATGACACTCTGCCCGCCGATCTTGATCACCGTCGCGTCCGGCAGGATCCGGAAGTCCGCCGCCGCTTCCGCCGCCGCCAGAAGCTGCGGGTCGCTCAGCGAGCGCTGCATGAGGAGAGCCTCAAGCTCCGCCGTCGTGTTGGCCATTGCGGTCTTCCCTTTCGCTGCTTCAATACATCTCCGCACGTCTCGGCGGGACCGCAAGCCCCCCCTGGAACCCGCTCACTCCCGTGTCGCGAAAGCAGCGGCAGGCCGCCGGGGCTGTCACCGCAGATCGGGCCGCCGATCCTGAAGGGAAGTCTGTCAATTCAAGCGTTGTGGCCCGCTGAGTGAAGGAGCCGCCGGGCGCGGCTGCCAGGCCCGCCCGGCAAGGCCGAAAGAAGCCCGGGATCGACTCCCGGGCATTTCCGAATCTGGTGCGTTGGAAGCAAAGTCGGTCGAGCGCGAATCAGGCGATCCGCTTGCCGAACGTCTCAAGCGTTTGGGTCGCGCGAGCTGTCAGTGGGGCCAAAGTCTGCTCAAGCAGCTTCACCGAGGCCTCGGTGAGGCGGCTAGACTCGGCCAGCGCCTTTTCAAGCGCCGCGTGGGCCAGCCTGGTCTGAACGTCCAGGGCTTCGTGCGGCGATTTCGCCGAGGACAATGCCGCGAATGCCGCCAGCGTTTCGTCGAGCGACACCTGGGCATTCGCCACGACCTGCCCGGCCAGGTCCTGCAGACCCGCTGCCCAGATCTGACCTGCCTTCAGGAGAGCTTCATAATTGGCTTGACCGAGCGACACCAGTTCTTCTGTGTTTATCGTCGTCGTGCGAAAAACATTCTCGGCCGGTGTGTAGATTTTTTCATCCAGCACAGTTGCGGCGGGTAAAACGGCCGCCAGATCCGTGGCTGCCTGATCGACGGCATTCGCTTTCGGTGACGCACTATGCTCGGCTCGAATGGTCGCAGCCGATGGGCTCGTCGCCGAAGCGACAGAGGCCTGATCTTCGGATCTTGGCTTTTGAGATGAATGATCTCCAGCCAGGACAAGCGAGGTCGGCGGGGTGGCCTGTAACGCAGCCCTCTGATCATCGGGTTTCGCTTTCGGAGCCGAAACCTTCTCATCGGGGACGGCTTCAGCCGAGGGGATCGTATTCACCGCGAGAGCGGGCTGATCATCAGTCTTCACTTCCGCCCCCGGAGCGCCCGGCTCAAGAGGGGCACTGGCGGTCGCACCCTTTAGGACGACAGACGCCGGATCGTTGACTTTCGTCTTCGAAGACGAACCCTGCTCGGCAGCAACGCCGCCCACGTCGATGGCCTCGGGGGTCTTGACTTTCGCGCTCATGTGCTTGTTTCCGATCAATGGGATTAATGGGCGCATGCAGACTGCCTCAGTCTGGCCGCCGAGTTCGATCTCGTCTAAATGCTGCGTTGCGGCGTGAGCTCACCCTATGGACGGTGTCAGGAGCGGTCAAGGGCACAGACTGAGAGTACGAAATCCTGACAATGAATGCGTGCATTGAGGGCTTCCGGAGGCGTCCGGTTTTGCGACGGGCTAAAAGCGATTGAGCGCGGCAACGCCGAACCGGCGGCGGTGGTCTCCGGGTGCCGGTTTCGGGCAGTCTGCTGGACCCCGAGGCGTGCGGAATTTTCTGATCGTCCGCGCGCACACACTCATACCAGGCATCGACGGCAACCAGGCAACGCCGCTGGCGAAATGCCGGCGATCTGCGCCCAACTGATCCCCCGAGCGCTACGCCGACGAGCGCTACGCCGAACCGACCGTCCTTGGCGTCGGCACGCTGCGAAGAGCCGGCCGTGGTGGTGCCGGCTTGGAGACATCCCTGGTCGGACGATACGGAAAACTCCGGCCTCCGTCGGTTGCCTATAAAATTAGAAACGGCGCAGCCAGCGCGAATTGACCGCCAAGCTGATCAGAGCGGCTCTGATCCGACGCGTGTCTCTGACAGTTATGTGTTGCCCTGCTTCAGAATCGAGGGCAGCACCTCCCCTGCTATCCACTCACGCAACACCTTGGCGGCGGGCTTGTTCGATTGCACGACCAGGAGGCCGAACCCTTCGTCGGTGATCGCGATCACCGACTGCACGCTGCCCTTCGTGAGCACGGTGGCGTGGCTGCGATAGTGCTCTGGTAACAGCCGGATCACGGATTCCGTTCGTATGCCGATGATTCGGCAGACATCACTCGCGATGATCCATGGTCGTCCGCCCCGGGCAAACAGACGGACCGGCGATGGCTCGCCACCGGAGGGCCTGAAGGTGACGGTGACGGTAGTCTGGATTGCGGTGGCAACCATGTTCACACTAACTCCCTGGCCGAACGAACTGGCCACAGCGACCAGCCTGGTGTCCAGTTCCAGGCGGCGAAAACCGGATCAGGGACACAACTCGCGAAACCGTCAGCAACCGAGGGCGGCTGCTGCGGCCAGGCGCCTGCAGTGCCAGCTCATGCAGGCGTGACACCGCTACGGCACACCCATCGCGAGCGGCTTTAGCGCTCTGGCCGCCAACAAAAGCACGGGGCACAAGGCGATCATCAGAAGCTTGTGGAAGTCGTGCGCCAGTCCGAGTGTCCTCCAGACCTTCCCAGCAGGCGGCTCCTCCCAAGGCGTGTTTCACACGCCAGCGGGTGGAATTGGTCGCGCCCGAGCCGGGCAAGCCCGGAGCCGCATGTCAAGCGCCATTCCAACTCCGATTCCCCAGGCTTTGACAGGCGAGGGAATTGCGCTTGGAATCAATATTGGTTACGAGTTCCGTTTCGTGCGGCCATCCGGCGGCTGCCGCCCCGCAACGCTCTGCTCTGCTCTGCTCTGCTTCTGGCGACCCGCGGATCTGCCGGGCTGATGGCGACGCAGCGGTCAGGAGATTGCGATGCGGCCGCATCGTCCGAGACGACGCCGGAGAGTGAGGTCTTCTTGAAGGGCACCGGCCAGCCGCTGTCTGAAGTGTCCGAAGCGCAGCCAGGTCCAGCTTGGTTGGCGGCAATGCATAGAATCTACCAGGCTCCTGATCGATCCCGCCCGCCACCGGCGGCCGGAACATCGGCGATCGGTCGTTTAAGCCGTGCCTGCTTGCCTGCTGTTCGGGCTTTTCTCCGACGATTGGAGCCCAGGAAACTGCTGCCCGAGCTGGTGGCCGTTTTTGGCACGATCGGTGTGATTTGGATCAGCGCAGCTCTCCTGGTACACGCCGAGTACTCCAATGCCGAGCGGCATGCCCTCGGCGAAACGGGCAATCTTGCACGCGCCTTCGAAGAGAGCATCGGACAGACGGTCAGCGGGATCGATCAGGTACTGCTGAGTGCCCGAGCCTTTCAGTCCTTTCTTGGCGAACGGTTCGATATGGCGGACTGGGCCCGGACGCAGAGCCGGTTCGGCTCTATGACCGCTGGAGTCGATCTGGTCGATGGGCACGGCAATCTGTTCGCGTCCACCCGGCCCGTGCCAGAGGACCCCGTCAACGTGGCGGACCGCGAGTGTTTCCAGGCGCAGGCGAACGACGAGAATGACACATTGCATATCAGCAAGCTGACGGCGGGGCCAACCAATGGCGGGGAAACAATCCAGTTCACTCGTAAGCTACTGGGTCCCAATGGCCGCTTTGCAGGCATCGCTGTCGTATCTCTCAACTCGAACGAGCTGTCGCGTTTCTTCGGGACTTTGCAGTTGGGCGAAGGGTTTGTCGCGCTATTGAGCCATGATGGTACTATTCTTGCGCGCGGACCGGTCGTGACCGGTGCCATTGGGAAAAGCGTCGCGGACCAGCCGTATTTTAGCGATATACGCTCTAAGACAAGTGGTGTAGTCCGGACAGACGGCCCTGCGCATGCCGAGCAGATCATCAGCTTTCGGAAGCTGAACGACTATCCTTTGCTCGTGCTGGTCGGTGACGATGAGGCGTTGGTTTTTGCCAATTATTATTTGGTACGGCGCAATGCATTCCTTGCGAGCAGCGCGGCGACTGTGGTCCTGCTTCTCGCGGGCGCATTCTGGATCGGGCTGCGCCGTCGTTCGCTGGCCTCCCAGCTTGCGCTGCAGGTCACACTCGACAATATCAGTCAAGGTATTGTGATGGTGGACAACGACGGACGGATGCCGGTGATCAATCATCGGGCGGTTGACGTGCTACGGTTGCCGGCCGGCCTGGGAGCAGGTCAGTCTGGTGGCACTGTGCCCGCTTCCAGCTCTGTTCGGTCAGGACGGCTCCATTTTCCGTTCACCGGGAATACTGGGGTCCCGCTGTCGGAATTGTCTGATCTGCCCGCCAGTTTCGATGCTTGCCTGGATAACGGGTCTATAGTTGAGGTGCGCACTCACCGTCTACCCGCGGGCGGCATGGTGCAAACTTTCAGCGACGTCACGGAACAGCGCCTCGCCGAAGAACATCTGCGCTTCATCGCACATCATGACAGCGTCACCGGCCTGCCGAATCGTCTGACGTTCAAGGAGCGGCTCGAGACAGCAATTACCGACGTCGGTTTTGGCGTCCGAATGGCAGCGATTGTCATGATCGATCTCGATGGCCTCAAGAGTATCAATGACACTATGGGTCATGATGCTGGCGATCAACTCTTGAAGATTGTCGGAGACAGGCTGCAGAAAATTGTTCGTCCGGACGACGTGGTGGCCCGTCTGGGGGGGGACGAGTTCGTCATACTGCAGACCGGCCTGCCGCGGGCGGACTTGGCGGAGGCGCTCGCGCAGCGCCTTATTGCCAGCGTGTCGGAAGCCACGATGATCGGCGGCCAGCAAGTCCGCATCGGCGCGAGCGTGGGGATTTCTTTGTACCCCAAGGACGGTGGCGACAGCGAGACGTTGCTCAAGCATGCGGACATCGCGCTGTATCGTGCGAAGACCGAAGGCCGTGGGACGTTTCGGCGCTTCGACCCGTGGATGACCCGGCCCCTGCAGGAACGCCGTGCGATGGAGCACGACTTGCGCCGGGCGGTCGCGGCTGCGGAGTTGGACCTGCATTTCCAGCCCCAGTTCTCCACTGAGACGCTTCTCGTCACTGGTTTCGAGGCGCTGGCACGATGGGAGCACCCCGAGCGCGGGTTCATTCCACCGGCCACCTTCATCGCCGTCGCCGAGGCGTGCGGATTGATCGGACCGATCGGGAGCTGGGTGCTGGAGCGTGCCTGCTGTGAGGCTGCTGGTTGGTCCACGCCTTGCCGGGTCGCAGTCAACGTCTCGCCACTTCAACTCAAAGAGGCGGGCTTCCGTCAGCTTGTCGCGAACGTTCTGGCCCGCTCCGGGCTACGGCCTAACTTACTGGAGATCGAGGTCACTGAAGGCGTTCTGATCGAGAAGGATGAGCAGGTCCTTGGTATTCTGCGCGAACTCAAGTCACTCGGTGTCCGACTGACACTGGACGATTTCGGAACCGGCTATTCGAGTTTAAGCTACTTACTGCGCCTGCCGTTCGACAAGATCAAGATCGACAAGTCGTTTGTGCAATCGACCGATTTTGGTGCCAAGGCAATCCTTGAGGCGATCCTTGTCATGAGCCGCCGTCTTGATCTTGAGGTGGTTGCCGAGGGTGTAGAGACGGAACAGCAGCTTGTCATGATCCGCCAGCAGCGTTGCGCCGAGATCCAGGGGTTCCTGCTCGCCAAGCCGATGCCCGCGGAAGAAGTCGACAATTACCTGCGCGATTACGTGGCGCCCAGCGAGTTTTGCGGCCCTATGTAGCGGGTGGCCGCGTGGCAACTGGCCCGGCTTTGGCAGCCGGCCACGCTCCGGTTGATC
>Ga0302154_10000402_pt1 | contig 40911 bp, 28 predicted proteins | sample I_Bog_N2_3_FD_193507 | JGI IMG/M metagenome (GOLD analysis project Ga0302154, IMG submission 193507) | Peat permafrost microbial communities from Stordalen Mire near Abisko, Sweden - I_Bog_N2_3 | ecosystem: Environmental > Terrestrial > Soil > Wetlands > Peat | place: Sweden: Abisko, Stordalen... | reverse complement strand
ACCTCACTCAACTGCCAGCGAAGAGCGAGCGGCTGCCCCACCGCTGGTGGCGCGCAGCGCCTCTGCATGGACGGCCAGTCCCCCGCCGCAGGTGGCGCCTGAATCTCAAGTGCCGGTCTGTCGGCAATTTTGCAAGAGGCTCTCTGGTTTGCTCTACCGGATCACCTTGAGCGCGCCGCGGAAGAGACCGTCGAAGTCGGCGGCTAGCGCGGCTTCTTTGGCAATGGCCTGTTCGATGGCCTTCTCGGCGGCGGGGCGCTGATAGCCAAGGTTGACCAGCGCGGAAAGCACATCGTCCACCGCCGCTCCGCGCACAGAGGTCTGCACCGGCGCAACGGCGAAGTCGTCGAGCTTGTCCTTCAGTTCGACTACCAGCCGCTCAGCCAGCTTCTTACCCACACCGGGAATGCGGGTCAGTTGCGCATGGTCTTGGCCGCGGATCGCCTGCACAGTGCGCTCCGGCGACAATCCGCTGAGCATCTTGACGGCCAGCTTGGGGCCGACGCCCGAGACCGTGATCAGCCGCTCGAAGAGGCGTTTCTCTTCGAGGTCGAGAAAACCGAAGAGGGCGATCTGGTCTTCACTGACCTGCGTGTGGATGTGCAGCGCCGCCTCCGCGCCCACGGTGGGAAGAGCGGTGAAGGTGGGGATGGAAATAGTGACGTCATAGCCGACGCCGGCGGCCTCGACGATGGCCTGGCCGGGCTGTTTGTGGATCAGTGTTCCGCGCAGATGAGCGATCATGGTGATTCATTGTAGAATTCCGGGCTGCCGATAGGAACACCAATCTCCATCGATTACGTCCAAAGTACAGGCCGGGGTTGGCTCTGGTCCGCCCGCGCCGGATACAATAGGGTTTCGGGCTGCGGTTCGTGGGCGGCAAGCGATCTTTTCTTGAGATTTGGAGCAGAGGCACGTGAGAGGCATCTTCCGCCGCGGTCCGCGGCTTGTATTGATGGCAGGATTGGGGACTGCATTGGCGCTACCCGCGCTGGCGGTACCTCCTACGGGCGAGGCCACGTCTACGACGATCTCCACACCTGCCACGGCGCAGGTCACGGAGAATGCACTGACCTGTTCGCTGACCAGTTTCACGGTGAGCGTGGCCGGTTCAAGCAATTTTCCCACGGGAAACGTCACAATCATGGACGGCTCGGATCAACTGGCAAGCGTGCCGCTCACTGCCAGCGCTACATCGCCGATTAGCCAGGCCACAGTTCAGTTAGGCCTGACGAACGGCAGCCATTCCCTCAGCGCGGTCTATGCCGGCAATGTGGATTTTCAAACTTCCAACTCCACTGCAACGCCGCAGAGCGTGTCCGTCAGCACACAGTGTACCTCCGCCTTCGTCGTGACGGTCAACAATCCGACGCAACTCTCAAGCATTCTGAATACCATGACTCTGACGCCGGGGCAGGCGGGAATGGGCACGATTCTGGTGACACCGATGGAGGGGTATGTTTCCACCCTGACCTCTGCCTCCTTCGTTACCGTCTCCTGCTCGGGCCTCTCGGATGAGGCTGTCTGCACCTTTACACCGGAGAGCGTTGAGATACTGCCCGGCCAGTATCAAGCTGTAAGCAGTTCGATGGTGCTGCAGACCTACGCGCAATCCACCACTCAATTCGCGCCCTTCGACCGGCCCGGTTCCAAACACTCGTCTCCCATCGCCTGGGCCCTGCTGCTGCCGGGAGTCTTCGCTCTGGGCGGTCTTAGCTGGAGCGTGCGCCGCCGCCGTATTCTTGGGCGCATTTCATTGCTGCTTCTGCTCGGCGTGATTACGCTCGTGGGCACGACCGGCTGCAATCCCAACTACTACTATGAGCACCACGGGCCTGTTCCCAATCCGCCCACACCGGCGGGCAACTATACCGTGACCGTCAGTGCGCAGTCCAACGATGGCGTCACAGCCATCACGCAGAACACTACCTTTACTCTGGTCGTCAAATAACGGCCTTGGCGCCTTGACCCGCTCCCATCCAACAAGGACCTGTGGCTTCCATCCAGCCACGGGTTTTTGTTTTGCTGTGCTCCCGATGAGCGGCTCGACCACAGGGAGCGTCTCGTCGGATGAGGAATTGCAGAAAGGACCTCGGGAATGAAGCGGAAGAAGATCGTTGATTGTGCGGGATTTTTTGTTGCGGCTGTGCTGTCGGGCGCTCTTGTCGCTTCCGCACAGACGGTGGATCAGGCCTGGCTAAGGCAATATTATGGCAAATTGAAGTTGGACATTCCCTCTGCCGTACGTGCCCTTGGCCACGATGCCGTGGAGCAGTCGGAGGTCAAGGAATTGCAGCACGGGATCTTTGGCCCGATGGATGCTTCCTCCCTTGTAGGCGACAACAATAGCGACGGCGAAACCGTTATAGGCACAGCGAAAGAACTGTATGAGGCCTATCCAGAACAGGTAATTCCCCGCAACCTGGGTCCGGAGGGTTATTGGCTCAAACGCACACAATTCCAGGGACATCCGCTGCTCATTGTCGCAGGCGGCGATGAACGCGGCATTCTCTATGGCATTTTTGCCCTCCTCCGGATTGCAGCAGACGGTCAGGACTTGACCCATCTTGATCTCCGTTCTCATCCCGCCATGCCCGTCCGCTGGGTGGATGAGTGGGACAACCCGGATGGATCGATCGAGCGCGGCTATGCGGGCCGGTCGATCTTTTTTGAGGGCGGCAACGTCCGCCAGGATCTTGCGCCAGTCGGCGAATATGGCCGCCTGCTGGCCTCGGTCGGCATCAACGGCGTCAACGTCAACAACGTCAACGCCGACGCGCATTTGCTGGACTCCGAGCATCTGAAGCAACTGGCGCGCGTGGCTGACGTGCTGCGTCCCTGGGGGGTGCGCCTGGCCGTCAGCGTGAAGATTACCAGTCCGCAAGAGATCGGCGGCCTTGCGACCTTCGATCCGCTCGACCCGACGGTGCGCGCCTGGTGGACGGCCAAGACGAACGAGATTTACACGCTCATCCCCGACTTCGGCGGCTTCACGGTGAAGGCCGACTCCGAGGGTCAGCCCGGCCCGGCCAGCTACGGACGCACACCCGCCGACGCCGCGAACCTCCTTGCTGCCGCGCTTGAGCCCCACGGAGGCATTGTTCTCTACCGCGCCTTTGTCTACAACCATCACCTGGACTGGCGCGACCCCAGGGCCGACCGCGCCCGCGCCGCCTGCGACATCTTCCACCCCCTCGATGGCAAATTTGCATCGAACGTCATCATCCAGACCAAGGAAGGCCCCATCGACTTTCAGGCTCGCGAGCCGGTCTCGCCGCTCTTTGCCGGACTGGAGCAGACCAACCAGGCGATGGAGGTTGAGGTCACGCAGGAGTACACCGGCCAGCAGCGCCACCTCGTCTATCTCGCGCCTATGTGGAAGCAGGTGCTCGACTTCGATCTGCGCGCCGGAGGCCAGCCATCGCCGGTCAAAGAGATCCTTGCGGGCAAACGATTCAATCGTTCCTTGGGCGGCATGGTCGCCGTCGCCGGAGTGGGCCGCGATGCATGGCTCGGCTCGCCGCTGGCTTTGGCCAACCTCTACGCCTTTGGCCGACTGGCCTGGAATCCCGACCTCAAGCCGGAGGAGATTGCCGCCGAGTGGACACGGCAGATGGTCAGCGCCGACCCCGCTGTCGTCCAGACCGTCATCAAGATGCTGATGCAAAGCTGGCCGGCATACGAGAGCTACACCGGCCCGCTGGGATTGCAGACGCTGACCGACATCACCGGCTCGCACTACGGCCCGAATATCGAGGCGAGCGAGCGCAACGGCTGGGGACAGTGGCACCGCGCGGATCACGACGGCGTCGGCATGGACCGCTCGGTCGCGACGGGCACGGGCTACGCGGGCCAGTATCCGCCGGAGGTGGCCAAGCTTTACGAGAAGGCTGCTACGACACCGGATGATCTGCTGCTCTTCTTCCATCACGTTCCTTACACCTACAAACTGCATTCCGGTAAGACGGTGATTCAATCCCTATACGACAGCCACTATGAAGGCGCGGAGCAGGCTGCGGAGTTCGTCCGCGCATGGGCCACGCTCGAAGGCAAGATCGACCAGCCGCTCTACGAACAGGTGCGGGACCGGCTCGTTTATCAGTCTGGCCACAGCATCGTCTGGCGCGACGCGGTGGTGCAGTACTTCCTGAAGCTGAGCGGCATCCCCGACGAGAAGGGCCGCGCCGGCCACTATCCCGGACGCTTGGAGGCCGAAGATGCGCGGCTCACCGGCTACAAGATCATCGATGTGAATCCGTGGGAAGACGCTTCGGGCGGAAAAGCTGTGAGCTGCGACGAGCCGCAAATACCAAACAGGAAGGGTGCTACGAAACCCATTTGTACTGCCGAATGGAAGTGGACCGGCGAGGAGGGAATGTATAACATCGCCGTCCAATATTTCGACCTCCAACCCGGCAAAGCTGAATTCTCTTTGGGTAAGAACGGGCATTTGCAACTAGGTCCAATCGGAGAAATCTGGACTGCGGACGCTGAGCTTCCTACTAATCATCCTCATGGAGACAATTCGATACGGCATCTTGTTCGAGGCGTCTGGTTGAAGCCGGGTGACGTTATTCATGTGTCGGGCATTCCCGACGGCAACGACAAGGCCGCTTTCGACTACATCGAAGTATCTCCTGCTACGCTCAATCCGGAACTGAGGGTTGATCTCCCCTGTTCCAACGGCCAGCAGATAGAACAAGGCGACGGTCCGGAAGCTGTTAACGACACCATTGGTCCTGAATTGGCCGGTTGGGCCGCAGAAACCAACGTCGGCACTCCCATTGAAGGAATGCTCGTCGAGGTTTTCCATCCCGGTGACAAAACGCCCATCGCCACCACCCGCACCAACGTGGAAGGCGGCTTCCGCTTCACCGGCATTGCTCCCGGCCGCTATCGCGTCAATGCCAGCGGCGTAGTTAAATTTGGAGACGACGAGATTGTCCGCCTCGATCCCTCGGCAAAAGCCCAACTCTGCATGGTTGTGGAGTAAGTTGCGGAAGTGATTTCAAAGTTCTCAAAACGCCCACAAATACACCCATAAACACCCATATTTGGTTATTTTGCACAAGAAAAACCCCAGGCCTCGATTGGGAGACCTGGGGCGTGAAGATGAAAAACTTAGCCGACCGACGGCAGACCGGCGAGGGCCATGGCGATCTCTTCTTCCGGGTACTCGTAGTTTTCGAGTTTGCCGGCCTGGTAGGCGATGTAGGAGGCCATGTCGAAGTGGCCGTGACCGCTCAAGCCGAAGAGGATGGTCTTCTGCTTGCCCTCCTGCTTGGCTACGAGAGCCTCGGTGATGGCGGCGGCGACGGCGTGGTTGGACTCGGGCGCGGGGATGATGCCCTCGGAGCGGGCGAATTGAATGCCGGCGGCGAAGGCGTCGAGCTGTTGTACGCTGGTGGCCTCGATCAGGCCCAGATCCATCACGTGTGAGACGAGCGGTCCCATGCCGTGGTAGCGCAGGCCGCCGGCGTGAATGCCGGGGGGGATGAAGGAGGAGCCGAGGGTGTGCATTTTGACGAGCGGAGTGAGGTGGCCGGTGTCGCCGAAGTCATAGGTGAAGCGGCCCTTGGTGAGGCTGGGACAGGCGGCGGGCTCAACGGCGACGATGCGCGCCTTGCTCTTGCCCTTGAGATTGCGACCGACGTAAGGCAGCGCGAGGCCGGCAAAGTTGGAACCGCCGCCGGCGCAGGCGAGTACGACATCGGGCTCGTCGCCGGCCAGAGCCATCTGCTCAATGGCCTCAAGGCCGATCACGGTTTGATGGAGGAGCACATGATTGAGCACGCTGCCGAGCGCGTACTTGGTGTTGGGGTCCTTGGCGGCGACTTCGACAGCCTCGGAGATGGCGATGCCGAGCGAGCCATTCGAGTCCGGATGCTGTGCCAGAATCGCTCGGCCCGATTCGGTCTCCGTGCTGGGGCTGGCGGTGACGGTGGCGCCGAAGGCCTCCATCAGCGCGCGGCGATAGGGCTTCTGGTCGTAGCTGACGCGCACCATGTAGACCTTGCAATCGAGGCCGAAAAACGCACACGCCATGGAGAGCGCCGAGCCCCACTGACCGGCCCCGGTCTCGGTGGAGAGATGCTTGGTGCCGTCCTTCTTGTTGTAGTAGGCCTGGGGCAGAGCGGTGTTGAGCTTGTGCGAGCCGGCGGGGCTTCCGCCCTCGTATTTGTAATAAATGTGCGCGGGCGTGTCGAGGGCCTTCTCCAGACGGCGGGCGCGGAAGAGCGTGGAGGGACGCCACTGCGCGTAAAGCTGCCGCACCTCGGCGGGAATCTCAATCTCCCGCTCCTGGCTGACCTCTTGCAGGATCAAGCTCATGGGAAAGAGCGGTGCCAGATCGGCGGGACCTATAGGCTGAAGCGTTCCGGGATGCAGCGGCGGCGCCATGGGCTTGGGCAGATCGGCGGCAATGTTGTACCAGGCAAGGGGAATGCGTTCGGGCGGCAGATTGTACTGGATGGTTTCCATGCGCAGATTTTATCAGCATAGAGTATAGGCTTGGCAAAGCAGGCCGTGAGCGAGGTGCGCGGGGGGCGGGAAAGTGCCCCATCTACGAGCCGATTTGAGTGCGACGAGGATGGTCTTTGAGTGACCCCGATGCGACTCAGGTGTTGATCGGCAATGGTTCGTCCTTGGCAATCTTTCGGGAGAGGCGAGCGGCCTCCTGAGAGCAATCGTAGGCGCGGCGGGAGAGTTCCTGATCGGTGGCGTGGTCGCCTGTGCTGTGGCCGCAGGCAGCGACCGCATGAGCGTGGGCTGCGTGGTTGTGGAGTTCCGAGGCTTGGGAATGTTCGCTTTGGGGCATGGACTTCTCCTTTGCAAGCGCGCGTTTCGTTTGTATTTGAAGTCTTTCATCTGGCTGCGGAGGGCGCTGTGCAATTGGGGACAGAGGCGCATGGAAGCGCGTTCAACTGGCGAGTGAATTCCAGTTCTGAGAGACGGCGGAGGATGAGATTTTGTGCCGATTGCGGCAAAGAGTGTTCTATTCCTGTACACTGGGTTCGCTATGAGTTGCCTCTTTTGCAAGATCATTGATGGAAGCATACCCTCGACTGCCGTCTATCAGGATGAGCAGTGCTACGCGTTTGCGGACCTTCATCCGCAGGCGCCGGTTCATGTGCTGGTGGTGCCGCGCGAACATATCGCCTCGCTGGCCGACAGCGTCGAACTGGATCGCGCGCTGCTGGGGCATCTGCTGTGGGCGGCGGCCGAGATTGCGCGCGCGAAGGGGCTGGGGAAGGGCTATCGGGCGGTGGTCAACACGGGCGAAGACGGCGGGCAGACGGTGGAGCATCTGCATCTTCACCTGCTGGGCGGACGGGCGATGACGTGGCCGCCGGGATAGAGACAGGGACTAAGGAACTAAGGGACTAAGGGACTAAGGGATTGTAAGCTATCACATCTATGCCATTCAGGGCATAAAATACATCCCTCAGGGGCTAGAGCATTTTCGCTTCACTTGTTGACATCAAGAGTGAGTCGAAGGTGGCTTTTTCTTGAGGAAAAAGCCACTTTACTGCAAGGATTCTGTATACACCAGAATCGAAAATGCTGTAGATAGGGAACGTTCGCAGTCGTGTCGCAACGACATTCTTCAGCAAACCTTCTGTAATCAGAACGGGCGGTGACGTTGTCGCCACCGCCCGTTCTGCCGAATGAACTGAGTTACTTTGCTATGAAGGTGTAATCGTTGTACTCCCATGAACCGTTGATATTGGTGAACAGGCGCGCATAAATCGTCTCGCCGTTCGTTGGGAGGTTACCGGTCTTGATGGTATCGGCCGTTGTATGCATGTCAAACAGGTTGTTCGAGCCGACGCCCGTGCTTCCCAGCCAGAGCGAATAACCGGTAGCCCCGCTGATGGGCGTCCAGTTGAAGGTCTGGCCGGAAGCGAGAAGCGTGCTGCCCGCAGCCGGTGAGCTGAGCATGGCCGACGATGCCGCGGTAAAGGTGTAGTCGTTGTACGCCCACGAACCGTTGATATTGGTGAACAGGCGCGCATAAATCGTCTCGCCGTTCGTTGGAAGGTTACCGGTCGTGATGGTATCGGCCGTTGTATGCAGGTCAAACAGGTTGTTCGAGCCGACGCCCGTGCTTCCCAGCCAGAGCGAATAACCGGTAGCCCCGCTGATGGGCAGCCAGGTGAAAGTCTGTGCAGATGCGGCAAGCGTCGAGCCCTGAAGAGGATAGATCAGCGTCGCCGTTGGCAGGCCGGCAACCAGTAACGTAGAGTTAGCTGTCGCGGTAAAGGTGCCGGTTTCATAGGTTGCCGAACTCCAAGGCACGATCAACTTGAATACAGCCTGATTGGAGCAGCCCGCAAAGTTAATCGTGAAGCTTGCGCTAGCGCTTCCGCTCACCGCGATATCACCCAGCGAAACAGGGTAAGAGCTGGGAGGAGTAATCACCGGCGTGCATGCCACTCCAGTAAGTTGCGTCAGGGTGAATCCGTTGATCTGCGTCGCATAGGCTGTACCTACACTCCCGTTGTTTGCGGTCAGGGTCCACACACGTGTGTTCGATGCCCCCGACCGGTTGCTCGCCGTAAAGGACAACCCGTAACCTGGAAGTTGAGTTGGATCGACAATGCCCCAGTACGCGGGCTTGGCCTGCAAGTTCATATCAAACGGCAGCGGATAATCGGTGCGAGTGACCGGGAAGCTGTCCAGCCATGTATCGTCGTCCGCCATGCCCCAGATGGTTACCGCGCTGATCTTGCCACTTAATTGACGGAAGGTGTCAAAGTACTGCATATACAGCCACCCCTCCTCAGCCAGGACCGAGGGCGGAATGTTGTTTCCGTAGTTCGAAGTATTGTCGCCGCCGTTATAGACGCTGATGTCCATCTCGGTGACTTGCTGGACGATGCCGGGGAAATCCGCGGCGATGGTGTTGATTGAATTCGCCACCGCGGCGACCGACGGATAGTTGATGTCGCTATGCATCTCGTGGCCGATGCCGTCGATGGGAATGCCGCGATTCTTGAGATCCTGAAGCACGCTCACCAGGCAGGCCAGGCGATTCGGGTCCGCCGTACTGTATTCGTTGATGAGCAGCAGCGTGCCAGCCGGCGCATACTGCCGCGCCGCCTGCAGGGCGACGTCGATGTAGCTTTTGCCCAGCACCTGATAGAACGGCCCATGAACCAGGCAATCCGACTGGCTGGGATCGATCGGTTCATTGATCACATCCCAGGCATACACCTTGCTGCCGAAGTGCTGGACTTCGTTCTGAATGTGTTCCTGGATATTCGAAGTCACCAGCGCCTGATTGGCCGGCGAGTTCGTTCCGTCTCCAGTTGCATAGGAGGGCGTCTGCGCAGCCGTTGCCCAAACCAGATTCTGTCCACGCACCTTCATGTTGGCGCAGACGGCCTCATTGACAAGGTTGTCGCCGCTGCCGTAGGTGTAGGTGCCCAGCGAGGCTTCCGTCGAGCTCCACTTCAGGTCGTTACCCGGCGTCATGCTGTCAAAGTGCTTCGTCAGCAGTTGCGCGTGCGCGCCCGACAGATCGGTCGAATCCACCGCAGCGCCCACTGTGAAGTACGGTGAGAGCGTTTGGTAAATCGATGGAATGCCGGTCTGGATACTTGCTGGCGGTAGGTAGGTCAACTGGAAGTCGTCAATGTAGAACGAGACCAGGTCGTTGCCGGAGGAAGGCACCGTCTGCAGATAGAGCGAGGCCTGACCGGTATCGTATGCGCTCGACATCGTATAGTTCGTCACGCTGATCTGATGCCATTTGCCATCGGCCAGCACCGTTACGCCCGGATAACCGCTCACGCCTGGATAGCTGGTGGTTCCGCTCGACGTCGTCTGCAGGCTCATGTTCATGGTGTGCGACGATCCATCGGTCGGCTGGAGCATCACCCACACGCTCACGTTATAGGTCGAGCCGACATACATCTTGTCGCTGACGCTGATCGAGGGTCCGTCCCAGTTGGCGGTGCGGTTAGTGGTCAGCAGGCTGAGGGCATCGCCATTTGGATCCAGCACCGGCGGCGCGACATTGGTCACCGTGGAAGAGCCGGAACGCGAACCCCAGCCATCCACGCCGCCATCGGCGAAGGTCGTCGTGATACCCGTGTTGTCCTGCTGGCTCGGAGGCAGCGGCGCGGGCGAGAGCAAGCCGATCGTCACATCGGTCACATAGAAGGAGAAGTAATCCGTCGAGCTGCTGCTGTTCGATGAAAGATAGAGGTCCAGAGTTGTGGGTGGTCCAGGAAGATTGCTGTAGCTGAAGGTGCCCTGCACCTTGGTCCATGCAGTACTCGACACGGTCGCCGAGGTGGCGATCGATCCATAGGATCCGCTGGTTGCACAGTCGGCCGTCTTGGTGGAGAGTGAAACCGTCGGAGTGTTCGCGTCTGGCGCTTGCAGCATCACATACGCGGTAATCTGGTAGGTGGCTCCGGCGACGAAATTGTTCACGCTCAGCAGATTCAGAGCAGGGCCCATGTAGGACGCCGACCGATTCGTCACCGACAGGCCGGTCGTAACACCGTTCGGGTCGGCCAGTAGCGCGCTCGTCGGGGTCAGCGTCGGCGACCCGAAGGTCCACCAGCCGTCCGTGCTGCCATTGAAGGTGTAGTTGGCGACTGCCGATCCGCTTGGAGGAGGCGCGGTCTCGGTGATCACCACATCGTCCAGATAGAAGCCAACCGCGGTGGTGGCGCCCACCAACTGTGCATACAGCGTAAGGCCTGTCGAGGTCGTGGTCGGCGTATAGCTGCCGCCGATCTGCGCCCAACCCGTGTCCGTCACGGCCACGGTGTAGTTGCCGATGGTGTCATAGTTGGTGCCGCTCGCATCAACCCGAACCATCGAGAAGTTCGCATTGCCGCTGGTCGTTCCAGGCGCCAGCTTGACCCAGCCGGTGATCGTATACTGCGCGCCCGGCAGCAACACCGTGCTCAGGTTAATCGACGGTCCACCATGTCCAGCCGAACCGGTTGAGGTCAAAAGGCTGTAGGAACCCGTATACGCATCCGCTGTTGTGGCCACTGGCGTAGTCGCGGTATAAAACGAGTTCCAACCATCGGCAGTTCCGTCTTCAAAGTCATAGGTCGCCACCGTCTGCGCTCGCAGGCTCAGGCCTCCGAGCATGAGAAATACGGCGGCAATTATCATTGCAAAACGAGCGATCACGCCCGTCGATGAACCCTTCTTCGTGCAACGCAGAGAGAAACCCATCGCCATCCTCCAAATTTTTGCGGTTATTGAATTCGATCTGTCTTCCGACCAATTGATTAATCAGAAGAGAGTCATAGAAGAAATCGATATTTCCAGCCGCGCTGAGTATATGAGTCGTTTCTAATTTCTGTCAAGAACCTATAGCTCTGCTCCAGCAGCCCTGCTCGCAACCCTGCCCACACACTCCTTTAACCTGTTGTATCTAATAGATATAACCATTGGAATTTGACTGTATCGAAACACTACACTGAACCATTGCTCGTGTGCATCCGTGCGGCGCGCGTGAAAAAACCACAAGCCAGCCCCGAAAGGCCGGCTTGTGGTTGCTGCACTCGTTCGGGCAGAACTCAACTCTCGCCCGTTCTCCGCCGCCGCTCCTCGGCGACACGCATCCTAACGCGCAAAACTCACATACTTGCGCTGAATGTAGAGCCGGAAGCCGCCCGCCGGGTCGGCCACTACCTGCAGCGGCAGCGGCCGTTTGAGCCCCGCATCATCGCCGGCAGACACAGAGAGCACATCGTTCGCGCCCACATCGGTGAGCACAAACTTGTCGCCGACAAAGCCTGCGCCATAAACACCCGCGGCCAGCTTCTTACCGCCCACCGTCAGCGGAACTTCGGTGATGAAGTAGGCCTGGTACTTGGCCGCCAGTCCAGTCGAGTAGCCGCTGGTGTCCACCAATGTGGCCAGCACGACGGCTCCATCGGCAAACTTCACGCCCCCGGAGTTGCGCAGTTGCGTCGGCGCCGTCTGACCTTTATAGAAGACGCTGGCCGGCAGCAGCTTCTGCGCATCGGCCGCAGACAACACCGTCTGCGCCCGCATCAAGCCCGGCGCCATCATTGCCACGGCCAGCATCGCGGCCGTTGTCATCTTGCCAATCCCATTCAAACGCATCGTAAAACCTCCTGGTTTTCGTTGTGTAGTGGAGTATATCGTACGGTGCGCCGTGTTGGCTCGGCCCTAGTCATCCGTCGCCAGCACGTCATAGTAGTAGTCGATCGACACCCGCTTCACCGGACTGGGCAATTTGGAGAGTGGCAGGGTTCGCTCGAAGGTCGATGAACCGGTGATCGGTATCGTGCCCAGGCGCGTGACCTTGCCATCGGCATACTCGAGATAAATCGGCACCAGCATCTTGAAGGCGGGCGAGACTCCCGATTGAATCAGCTTGAAGTGCAGATTGGTCACATTGCCGTTCTCCGTTACCTCGCCCTCAAAATGATAGGCCGGCAGCTTAATGTGCGAGAAGGGAAGCTGGCCAAAGTAATTGGTGTACACCTGCGCCGCGGTCACTCCCTGGCTTAGCTCAGTTCCCAGCATGGGCGTTGTATTCAGCGTGCCAAAGCTGACGTTGCTCCTGGACAGCCTGTCCCAGGTGCCCAAAGGCGAGTCACCTGAGGCACCCAAAGGGGTGGTGCCGGAGGTCGGCATTTGTCAAGAGGCCGGCGACGGAGCGCGTAAAAGGAGCAGAAAAGCGACCTTTTTGCCCCCCAAAATAGCCACTTTGGGGCCAAAAAATGGGCAAAATCGGCGGTTTGATGTTACTTGTTAATTAACAGAAAGAAAAGTGAACTGGTTGATAACAGGCGTCTTGCGACAAAAACCATGCAAAATACCGGGGGATTTCCACAGGGGGGGTGGGGGGTACGGCGGGGGTACGGACCGGGGACATCCCTGACAGATTGAACCGGGGACATCCCTGACACTTCACGAGCCGGTACGGACCGGGGGCATCGTTGACAGATTGGATCGGCGTTCATGGATTGATTGTGCGCTGTGTAGGGGAAATCATCTGCAAACATGTTTGCCGGTTGAGAGATTTTGCAAGTAGCTCCAGAGTAGTCGATTTGCTGCCTGGCACCCCAGCTCCGGATTTTCGGAGCTGGAATATAGAAAGCAGGATAGCGGAATGCCCGCTACTTCTCCGCCCCATGGCACTTCTTGTACTTCTTGCCGCTGCCGCAGGGGCAGGGATCGTTGCGCCCGACCTTCTCTCCGGTGCGGCGCTGCGTGGGCTGGCTTGTATCACCGGCTCCGGCAAAGCTGGCCGCCTCCAAATCTCTCTGCTTCTTGCGATGGAACTCCTTCTCCAGCGCATCGATGGTCGTCGAGGGCTGGCGCGTGTTGATCGCAATCTCGCGCGGAGCCGCATCGTAGGAGAGCGGCTGGGCCGCAGAGGCCACCGGCGGAGCCTTGGGAATCTCGCGGTTTGGCCGCGGAGGCCCATCGACCGGCTGACCGTCTGCCCCGAGAATCTGCATCCGGAAGAGATAGCGGACCGTGTCCTCCTGAAACTTGAGCATCATCGCCTCGAACATATCGTAGGACTCGCTCTTGTACTCCACCAGCGGGTCCTTCTGCGCATAGCCGCGCAGATGGATGCCCTCCTTGAGGTGGTCCATCGAGAGCAGATGATCCTTCCACAGGCCATCGATTACGCTCAACATCACCATGCGCTCGTGGTAGCGCATGGTCGCCGCGCTGAGAATCTTTTCCTTGGCGTCATACTCCTGCTTCAGCTTTTCAAAGATCGTCTCGCCCAGCTCATGGCGGCTGAGATGATGCGGATTGATGCCAGTGGCATCGAGATTGAGCGAGGAGAGCTTGAGCCCGAAGTGGTCGATGAGTTTGTTTTCGATCCCCTTCATATCCCACTGATCCGGATGCAGCTTTTCTCCGGCGAACTCATCCAGAATTCCGCTCAGGATGCCGCCGACATAATCCTCCAGGATCAGTTCCTTCTGTTCGGCTTCTTCGAGCAGTTGGCGGCGCAGCCCGTAGACTGCCTCGCGCTGCTTGTTCATCACGTCGTCGTACTCCAGCAGATGCTTGCGCGATTCGAAGTTCTGCGCCTCGACGGCCTTCTGCGCGCCTTCAATGCGCTTGGAGATCATCTTCGACTCAATGGGCACGCCTTCTTCCATTCCTAGGCGTTCAAGCAGCGTGGAGACCCACTGCTTGGCGAAGATGCGCATCAGGTCGTCTTCGAGCGAGAGATAGAAGCGCGACTCGCCGGGATCGCCCTGGCGTCCGGCGCGGCCTCTGAGCTGATTGTCGATGCGCCGCGACTCATGACGCTCCGTGCCGAGGATGAAAAGGCCTCCGGCCTCGATCACCTGATCGTGCTCGACACGCGCGGCTTCGGCGTGAACCTTGAGGACATCGGCCCACTCCGGCTCCGAGATTTCGAACTCCTGGCCTTGATAGTAAAAGCGCTGGAAGCCCGCCGGAGCCATGGGATTGATAGCTCCCTCGGCGACGCTGATGGCGCGCGCCTTGTTCTTTTTCACCAGCTCCTGGCGGGCCATGAATTCTGGATTGCCGCCCAGCAGAATATCGGTTCCGCGTCCGGCCATGTTGGTTGAAATTGTCACCACGCCCAGACGGCCTGCCTGTGCAACGATCTCCGCCTCGCGCTCGTGGAACTTGGCATTCAGTACTACATGCTTGACGCCCTTGCGTTGCAAGATGGCCGAGAGCCGCTCGGATTTCTCGATGGAAACCGTGCCCACCAACACCGGCTGTCCGCTCTCATGCAACTTAGCGATATCGTCGGCCGCGGCCTTGAATTTCTCCTTCTCCGTGCGATAGACCACGTCAGGATTTTCCAGGCGCAGCATCTGTTTGTTGGTCGGGATGACGACGATCTCCAGCTTGTAAATCTTCTCGAATTCGGCGGCCTCGGTCTCGGCGGTGCCGGTCATGCCGGACAATTTCTGATAAAGCCGGAAGTAATTCTGGAAGGTGATCGTGGCCAGCGTCTGATCTTCCTTGCGAATCTGCACACCCTCCTTGGCCTCGATCGATTGATGCAGTCCGTCCGACCAGCGGCGACCCGGCATGAGGCGGCCGGTAAAGGTGTCCACAATGATGACTTCGCCGTCCTTGACCACGTATTCGACGTCGCGCTTGTAGAGAGCCTCAGCCTTGATCGCGGTCTCGACGTAATGCTTCATCTCCCAGTTTTCCGCGTCGGCGATGTTGCCAATGCCGAGCAGCTTCTCGATGGTCACCCAGCCCTCGTCGGTGACGCCGATCGTCCGCTGCTTCTCGTCGACGATGTAATCGCCGGTCAAATGCTTCTGCCCTTCGCCGAGCTGGATTCCCAACTCCTCCTGGCGCTTGTGATCGCTGAATTCGATCTCCTCGCCCTTGACCAGTTTGGGAACGATGGCGCGCGCGCGCGCATACTTGTCGGTCGTCTGGTCGGTAGGCCCCGAGATAATCAGCGGGGTTCGCGCCTCGTCGATCAGGATCGAGTCCACTTCGTCCACGATGGCGTAGTAGTGCCCGCGCTGGACACAGTCTTTAATTTCGAACTTCATGTTGTCGCGCAGGTAGTCGAAGCCAAATTCGTTGTTGGTCCCGTAGGTAATGTCAGAAGCGTAAGCAGCGCGGCGCTCGTTGTCGTCCAGATCGTGTACGATGACGCCAACGGTGAGGCCGAGAAACTCGTAGATCTTGCCCATCCACTCGGCGTCGCGCTTGGCCAGGTAATCGTTCACCGTAACCACATGCACGCCATGGCCGGCCAGCGCATTCAGATAGCAGGAGAGCGTGGCCACGAGCGTCTTGCCTTCGCCGGTCTTCATCTCGGCGATCTTGCCCTGATGCAGCACCATGCCGCCGATCAACTGCACGTCGAAGTGGCGCATTTTGACTGAGCGCCAGCCTGCCTCGCGCACCACGGCAAAAGCCTCGGGCAGAACCTCGTCCAGCGCCTCCCGCTCGGCGGCCTTGCGCTCGTCCTTGTGCTCCGCGTCATCGGGAATCTCTTTGAGACGCTCCGCAATCCGCTCGCGGAACTCGACGGTCTTGGCCCGTAACTGCTCGTCGGTGAGCTTCTTGATGTCCTCTTCCAGAGCGCCGACCAAAGCCACCATCGGCATCAGCCGCTTGATCAGCCGCTCATTTGCCGTACCGAAAATCTTCGTTAACGCCTTATCAAAAAACACGGGAAATCTCCATTTACCAGTCTAAATGGTGAAGGTTGCGAATGGTTTTACAAAGCCCATTCGCGAAGACAATGCAGGCCTTGAATCATCAGCCATCAGGGCACCCAGATCTCGCTTCCGAGACCTGAGATCGAATCTCACAGCCGCAGCACCAGTTGGTCCACCGGCTCGCCGCGGCGAATCCGCTTGAGCTGCCGGTCGAGCTGCTTGTTCAGGCCTTCCGGATCGCCTTCGTCGTCCTCATCGGCCTCCTCGTCCAGCTTCTCCTCCAGAACATAAGCGACGCTGGGCCTCCAATACACTTGCATGAATTGCAATGCCATTCCCAGCGCAAATGAGGTCGGATAAAAGCCCAGGTTGCTTTTTCCCAGCCGCTTTCCGCGCCGCCAAAGGAAGCGCCGCAGAAAGTATTGGAGAAGGATCACAACTATGGCAAGAAATGGAATGAACCCGGCAAAGATGCACCAGGCGAAGATCGGATCGATGTTCATACGCACCCTCTTGAGATCGCAGAAAGTACTTCACAAGGAATGAATCGCGGAAGCAAAACAGCCGGAGGCCATCCTGCAAAGCCGGACCTATTGTGAGGAAATTATGCGAGTCGGAAGGGTGGCGGGCGCTGGTAGCGTGATGGCAGCGCCGGAGCAATAGGCGCGAGGCCAACGTACTCACAGGCCTGCGGCGAGAGCAGGCTGAGGGGCGAGATGACTCCCGCAAAGAGAAGCGGCAGAATTGCCAGCCCATCCGCGCCGCCGGAATGATCGTGCGGGATCAGCAGGCACAGCAAGGCGATACCGATTGCGATCGCCGCAAGCAGAACCCATCCTCGACGCTGCCGGAGCTGTATCATGCGGAACTTCTCTTCACTTCGAGTATAACAGCGCACGAAATAATCTTCGCCAGCCGCGCTCTTCAATCGTAGCGCTCGAAGACAATCTGCTTGCGGTGCCAGCCGAGTGAGGTGAGCCGCTCGCGCACGGCGGAGACCATCTCGTTCAGTCCGCAGATGTAGGCGTAGATGTCGAAGTTCATCTCGGCGCTGGGCGTGGCCGGATCGAGCGGCGGCGCGGGCCAGGGTTGGCCGAGCTGCGCGGCGCGCTCGGCGAGAATCCTCGTCACGTGCTCCTGAACGTAACCGCGCAGGCCGGTCCAACTCTCCTGCGCGCGGCTCAGCGTGGGCAGGTAGTGGAAGTTCGCGTGGCGGCTTCTGAGCGCCTCGAACTCGGCCTGATAGTAAATGTCGCTCTCGTAGCGCGTGCCGTAGACCAACCAGATCTGGCGGCCATGGCTGCGATCCGGACCGCCCTCCGGGAAGAGCCACTGCAGGTAGCCGCGCATGGGCGCGATGCCGGTGCCGGTGGCGATGAGAATCGAGTCGGTGATGGGCTCGTGCAGCGTGAAGTGACCGTGTGGCCCATGAATCTGAATGGTGCTGCCGATGGGCAGATCGGGCAGATCGGCCAGGTGGTTGCTGAAGAAGCCCTCCTCGACACGGTTCACGCACAGCTCAAAACTGTTGCCCTTGGGCGCGGAGGCGATGGAATAGGCGCGAGTCTGGAGCTTGCCATTGGCATCCGGCGCCACGCCGGAGACGAACTGACCGGGAAGAAAGGAAAAGCTTTCCAGATCGTCGATCACAAACTCGAAGTGATAGCACTGGGCGGCTTCGGAGATGCACTCCTTGTGCGCCAATCGTGCGGTCAGCAGTTCACGTGCCATGACGTTCACTCTCTCCATTCGATACCCGCCGAGACAGGCTTGCTTCTTTGATGAAGCGAGCAGGAAAAGGGAGCAAGTTGGGCAAGGCGAAGATTAATTCCATGGGTGTTATTCGGGAGGCCACTGCCGCGATGTGTGCAGAAGACGAAGAATCTGGATCGTGTTTCCGTGAACTCTGTAGATGAGAAAGTAATGGCGATGCGCCAGAATTTCACGAGTGCCGGGAACCCGTGCAGGACGACCAATCTCAGGAAAGCGCGTCAGAATTCCGGCTTTCTCCGCGAAGATTAGGTCCATCTTGCCGGCAGCGCGTGGGCTATCCTCCGCAATAAACTCGAAGACTGCACGCCGGTCCGCTCTCGCCGGTCGAGTCCAAACCAGATTCATCAAGCCGACCTGAGCAATGTTCGCGCTGATGTGGCACGGAGAGCGGCAAACTCCGCTTCGATTTCTTCGGCAGGAATCAGCTCTCCCGCGTCAGCCGCGTCGATGCCGATTTGTACCTGACGGCGAAACCACTCTTCGTATTCAGCATCCGTGCGCTGGCTTTCTATATAGTCCAGCATGAACTCCCGCAGGAGGTCCGCATCGGTGCGGTTACTTGCTTCAGCCGCCCGAGAGAAGGCCGTCTTTAACTCGGGATCGATACGGATGGTGATCGTCGCTTCGGTCATACTCGCCTCCATCGGGAAAGCAATGCTTCAGCGTACCACGAACTCTGGTCGCGCCGCCTCCCCCTATAATGGAGAAGAAGCCGAAGAAGAATACTCCGGCTCACAAGCTCTTTTTTGAGGAACTCATGGCCGCACTGCTGGAAGCAATTACCGTCAAGCGCAAGATGTACTTCGAGTACGAGAATGTTCCCTACTACTGCATGGAGGCCGAGGTCTCCACGCCCACGGCGCGCGGCGGCCAGACGCTGGTGCGCCTGAAGATGCGCAACCTGCTCACCCAGGCGGTCTTCGACAAGACCTTCAAGGCAGGCGAGCGCTTCAAGGAGCCTGACCTGGAGCTGGTCGAAGCATCATACCTCTACTCAGACGGCGAGGGCTCGCACTTCATGGACCAGGAGAGCTTCGAGACGCACACCCTCAACAGCGACATGATGGGCAACGCGCTGGAGCTTCTGGTCGAGGGCGTCATCATCCAACTGCATAAGTACAACGGCAACCCCATCGGCCTGCTGCTGCCGGAGAAGGTCGAGTTGGAGGTTGTCTACACCGAGGGCGGCGCGCGCGGCGACACCAGCGGCAACGTGACCAAGCTCGCCCGCCTTCAGACCGGCCTGGAGATCAAGGCCCCGCTGTACATCGAAGTCGGCGAAAAGGTGAAAGTCTACACCGAGACGCGGGAGTTCGCGGGACGAGCGTAAAGTCAGATCTGCAGGGCATTCAATCTGACAAAGCGTTGGATCGGTCGGACACGGTTAGTCAGAGTTATCGCTTAGCTCGAGATTCTGCGAGTTGGACGTGCTCTGAGAATACGTCACATCTCCATCGTAAACCGCAGTGATGCTATTCGAGTAGGATTGCGTGAAGGCCTGCGACCAGGCAGCCGTGCCGGAGGAAAGCACGACGCTTTGCAGAAAAAAGCCATTATCGTAAAAGTCAACCTGCCCGGTCGCCGTCGGAGGAGTGACTTTGGCTGTCAGCGTGACTGTGTCTCCGAGGTAGCCCAAGTATTCACTCAGTGTCAGCGTTGTTATGGTTGGCGTTGGTCCCGGATTGCCGACGTTGACTGCTACGGGGCTGCTGGTGTTGGAGGGATAGGTCGAATCTCCGCTATAGACCGCCGTAAGACTCTGGGACCCTGCAACCATAAAGAGATCCACGTAGGTGGCCATGCCCGCCACGACCGAGGATGTGCCAATCACTTGGGTTCCGTCGTAAAAGACCACCGTGCCGGTCGCCTTGGTCGGCGAGACGTTGGCCGTCAGCGTCGCAGAGTTGCCGATGACAAGCGAAGAAGGATCAACCTGTAGCACGACGGTGTCGGGAGTGTTGCCGGTAACGATGAGAGAAACCTGATTCGATGTGCTCGTTTCCCACGAAGAGTTTCCGGCAAAGATCGCTTTCAGGGCGATCTTGCCCGAACTGGCAAAGGTGGTATTCAGCGTGGCGACACCCGCGTTGACGTTCGCCGTGCCGATCGCAGTCGATCCGTTATAAAACGTGACCGTGCCCGTGACTGTTGCCGGAGTGAGATTGGCGGTCAAAGTGACGCTTCCGCCGATCGCGACGGAGCTGGTTGAAACCTGTAGAGTTGTCGTGGTTACCAGCGGACCGCTGACATTCATCGTGAGTGAATTCGAGGTGCTGGAAAGATAGTTATAGTCGCCGGAATAGACAGCGTGGAGTGTATCCGTGCCTCCTGCCGCAAACGAAGTTGTCAGACTGGACGTGCCACCGTTGACGGATGCGCTGCCAATATTGGTTGTTCCGTTATAAAACGTGACCGTGCCCGTGGCTAACGAGGGAGAGACCGCGACAGTTAACGTCACATTGGTCAGGTATTGCGGCGTGGTTGTGGAGGCCTGGAGAGTTATCGAGGTGGTTGCCAATTGATTGCTGTACACGCCGATCGAGATGGCCTGGGATGTACTTGATGAATTGAACTCGTCCCCGCTGTATTTCGCGGTAATGCTCTGCACACCGCTGGAAGAGAACGTAGTCGAAAGCTGCGCGCCTCCATCCAGGGAAAAATAGAAAAAGGAGCCGGAGACCTGCGCAGTCCCGATTGCGTTCGATCCGTTATAGAAGGTTACCGTTCCGGTAGCGTTAGCCCCATTGGCGATGTCAGCCTCCAAAGTTACCGTCTGGCCTTCCGTGACGCTGGTAGCGGGAGCGATGACGGTAACACTGGTTGAAAACTTGTATTGTGAGCCAATGTTACCGCCCATGCATCCGGCAAGCGACAAAAAGAAGACGGTTAGTAGCGGAAGCAGAATTCGGCGATGAGAACAAGGCATGACATTCATCTCTTTCCCTCAGTTCCGGAGTGACCATGAGCGATGCATTCATTTATGCCAACCCCGATTTGCGGGAAATGTTGCGAATTATCTGGAATCCATGCGGGAGGCTCGATTCCCACCCTTCGCAAAGTACGCGAAGGATGGGCCACCCAGCTTCTTATTGTGTAGAAAAATCACTACCGCTTTGTTCTGGATTTGGCAGACCGCTTCAGCTCGTTCCAGTCCTTCTCCGTCTGGTCCGCGTAGGCTGCGCCGAATTTGGCGAGTGCCTCGGCGAAGCCGTCGCCGGAGCCGAGGTAGCCGTTGAGGATGAGCGGGTCGCCGGAGCGGGCGTGGCCGCGGGCGAGCAGCTCGCCGCAGACTTCGGCATAGGCTTCGAGGCCGGTTCCGGCCAAGTCCTCCAATTCGATGGAGCCTTTGTGGTCGTTGAGCTGGCGGACGAGGTAGTCGCGCCCGCCGAAGTGCGTCCAGCCGAGGAAGGGATCGGATTGGAGCTGCATGGCCTTCTGGCCTTCGGCGACGCGCTGGCCGTTGTGGTGGGGCGGCGCGGCGTCGGGCAGGTAGGGAGCGTAGGCGGAGAGCGGTTCTTCTTTAATTTGCAAGAAGAGCGGATCGGCGGGGCCGTTGCCCTCGAAGTAGATGCAGTAGTCGCGCAGGCCGACCGAGCCGGTGCCAACGACCTTGAAGGCTACATCGACCGGGCGATAGAGAGAGAGCAAGTGTTGACGCTGCGGCTCGAGCATATGGCGATAGGGGCCGAGAGAGGCGAGAACCGCCGCGGCCTGCGCGCCGGTGACGCGCGTGAGTGTGGGCTTGATCTGCTTGAAGCGGCGTTCCGGCAAAGAACTTTCCTCAGGGGCTAAAGCCCTACGATTTTTTTGTTGCGTTTGCGGCACGACTGAAGTCGTGCCCTGACGCTTCTTGCTCTTGAGAGAGAGTTCATTTGCAGCCTCCCCGTCAGACGCAGGCTCGGTCAACTGCTCAAGTGTGTGCTGGGGCGTGGCGCGCTCGGCTTGCAGCAGCGCATTGTGTACCGGCGCAGCCAAGCCCAGGCGATGCACCTGGTAGTGGCCGACTTCAAGGATGGACATCTGCGCAAAGGCGCGCATCTGGGCGCAATAGCGGGCGGCGAACTTCTCGACGGTCTCGCGGGAGGCAGATTCCTTGTGGCCGGAGGCGCGGCCAGCCAGCACCAGGGATGCGGCCATGCGCTTCAGATCCCACTCGAAGGGTCCGCGGATGGTCTCGTCGAAGTCGTTGATGTCGAAGACCAGGCGGCCATCGGGCGCGGCAAAGGCGCCGAGGTTGCGTACGTGGGCGTCGCCGCAGAGTTGAGAGACGAGGCCGGTATTGGGCAACACGGCCAGGTCGGCGGCCATCACCGGGACTGCGCCGCGAAAGTAGCCGAAGGGCGAGGCGGCCATCAGCTGGTATTTGAGCTTGATGAGCGCGGGGAGGCGGCCATGCATGGAGCTAGCCAGAAGCTCGAGCGCGGAAGTCTGGCGCGCCTTGGGTTTGAGTTCGTTGTGCTGCTGGCGGCCGACCTGCTTGCGCCGCGCCTGACCGAGAGTGCGCCGTTGCTGAGGAGTTGCCCAATGCATGACCCGGAAGATACAGCTTTTACCCAGGGCCGCGCAAGCCATGGCGCGTGTGGATCCGCGCGCGCCCGACCGGCTATGATTGTCAGCGATACGGAAATCGGCGGCGAAGAAGAGAGATGTCCCGAACGATCTTCATCTCGGCAGGCGAGGCCAGCGGCGAACACTACGGCGCGCTGCTTGTCGGCGCGCTCAAGAAAAGACTGGAGGACTCCGCCCAGACGGCAGGTTTTTATGGGATGGGCGGGGAGCGCATGAAGGCCGCGGGGCTTGAATGCATTGTCCGCTCGGAAGAGATGGCCGTGATGGGGCTGACGGAAGTGGTCCGCCATCTGCCGCGCATCTACGGCGAGTATCGCAAGCTGAAGCAGGCGATCGGCGCACGCAGGCCCGACGTGGCCGTGCTGATCGACTTCCCGGAGATTCACTTTCGGCTGGCCAGGGAGCTGCATCGGCTGGGCGTGCCGGTGATCTTCTTTGTCAGCCCGCAGTTGTGGGCATGGAAGCAGAAGCGCATCCGGCTGGTGCGGAAATACATCGACAAGATGCTGGTGATTTTCCCCTTCGAGGAGGCCTTCTATCGCGAGCGGGGCGTGGAGGCGGAGTTTGTCGGCCATCCGCTGGCGGAGTTGGCGAAGCCCGCGATCAGCCGCTCGGAGTTTGCCGCGCAGAACAACCTCGATCCCGCAAAGAGCTGGATCGGACTCTTGCCGGGCAGCCGTCCCAAAGAGATTCGCGACCACCTGCCGACGATGCTGCGGGCGGCGCGGGAGTTGGCGAGCTTCGTATTCTCCAATGCAACGCCAATGGATTATCCCTCGGGGGCTAAAGCCCAGGTTGATTGTGAACAAACAATGTACGGGCTAAAGCCCGTACCCTTCATTGCCAACGAGCTTGAGTTTCTTGTTCCTCTGGCGCCGACACTGAATGCGGCGCAACGCATGGAGGTGCGGCAGTTGGTGGAGGCACACGGCGGAGGCCTGGCAGTTCGACTGATCGATGACCTTGGCGCCGAAGGTGCGGCTGGCCCCACCGCAGGAGGTGCGCGCGCCGCACTCTTACACGCTCGCGCTTCGATTGTCGCCAGCGGAACGGCAACGGTGGAAGCGGCGCTGATGGGCAATCCCTTTGTCGTCGTCTACCGCGTCTCGGCGTTGACATACGCGATTGCCAAGCGAGTGGTCAAGGTGGACCATGTGGCGATGGTCAACCTGATCGCGGGCAAACGGATTGTGCCGGAGCTGATTCAGAGCGAGTTTACGGCGGAGAAGATCGTGCGGGAGATGAAGCGGCTGATTGCGGAGGGCGAGCCGCGACAGGCGATGATCGAGGATCTGAAACGGGTGCGTGAAGTACTCACTCCGATTTCCCAGCTCCCCAAGTGCGAGGGAGCTGGGGCACCCGTACCCGTTGGTGCGATTGACCGCGTGGCGGCGATCACGCTGGAGTTTGCCGACTTATCCGATTGAGCCGCGCGGAGAGAGACGTTGGTGTACCGACTCTCGGTCTATGTTGTCGTTGTTCGCGCCAGAGTTGATCTGATTCGTAGCGGACAATCTGTCCTATCTTTTTTCACAACTGTCTGAATTCAAGGCGCACCGGCTAAAGAAAACAAATACCACGGTAACTGTCCGCCCGCCGCGGCGACTGCGCATTCCGCAGGATATGCCGATAACACGGGCATGAAAGCGCTACGAACAATTTTCCGCGTCGTGCTGCTGATTACCCTGGGTATAGCCGGGTCAACGCACGCCGCAATGGCGCAAGTGACACCGCGCGTGCAAGGTACAGTCGATGACTCTGCGCGCGTGACTCTCGATGGAAATATTCATCCACTGATTCAGCCGGCTACGGGCCGGAGAAGCGGACGAGCGAATGAAGCGGCTCTCAGCGCTGCTTCAGCCTCCTCCGCGGCCGATCTTGGAGCTGTGGGAGACTCTCTGCCCTCGGGGCGAATGCTGCTGCTGTTGCAGCGCTCGCCGGAGCAGGAGGCGGCGCTTGAGGATTTTCTTCAGGATGCGCACACGCCGGGCAATGCCGCCTTTCATCAATGGATCAAGCCGGAGGAGTTTGGCCGCCTCTACGGACCCGCAGACTCGGATGTGAGCGCCGTGACCGGCTGGCTCGAGTCGCATGGACTGACCGTCAACCGGGTGAACGCCGGGAGGCTGGCGATCGAATTCAGCGGAACGGCTGGGCAGGTGAGCGAGGCCTTTCAGACCGAGATTCATCGCTATCAGGTCAACGGCGAGACACATCTGGCGAATGCGACCAACCCATCGGTCCCCGCCGCGCTGGCACCGGTCATTGCGGGCCTGGTGCCGGTCAACGACTTCCATCCCAAGCCGCGGCTGGCCGTCCTCGGAGAGGCTCAGTTCAACGCGCGAACCCATGAGACCGCGCCGCAATGGACGTATCCATCGGGCAGCGGCGAGGTCTTTCTGATGACGCCGGGCGATTTTGCCGTGCAGTATGACATCAATTCCGTCTACAAATCCGGCATCACCGGCAGCGGTCAGACGATTGCGATCATCAGCGCCTCGAATGTGGACCTGAGCCTGGTTCAGGCCTACCAGACGCTGTTTGGCATCAGCACCACACTGCCGCAGGTGGTGGTGGACGGCACGGACCCGGGACTGACGGATGCGGCCACGGAGGCCTATCTGGACCTGGAAGTGGCAGGCTCCGTTGCCCCCGGCGCATCGGTTGTGCTCTACACTTCGGGCGGAACGGTGCTGACCGACGGCCTCTCGCTTGCCGCGTTGCGCGCGGTGGAAGACGATGTGGCCGGCATCATCAGCACCAGCTATGGCGAGTGCGAGCTGGAACTGGGACAGAGCGGCAACGCCTTCTGGAATGCGCTTTGGCAGCAGGCCGCCGCGCAAGGACAGAGCGTCTTCGTCTCCGCGGGCGACAACGGCGCGGCCGGTTGCGACGACTTCGACACACAGCAGGTGGCCTACAGCGGATTGCAGGTGAACGGCATCGCCTCGACACCCTACAATGTTGCTGTCGGCGGAACCGATTTCTATTACAGCCAGTACGCGGGCTCATCCTCGGCGATCAACACGCAGTTGTCCACCTACTGGACAACGAGTACAACCACCTCGCCCGCAGTCAGCCTGGTGCAGGCTGTCCCGGAGCAGGCTTGGAACGATTTCTTCGGCTACAACCTGGCCGACGGCGGCAAACCAGCTACTCTCGCCTCGCAGGTGATCATTGCAGGCAGCGGCGGCATGAGCAGCTCCGCGCTTTACTCCGGCACAACCGGAAGCGGCTACTCCAAGCCCGCCTGGCAGACGGGAACGGGCGTTCCCGCCGACGGGGTGCGCGACCTGCCGGATCTTTCCCTCTTTGCCGCCAACGGCTACAACTACAGCTTCTATCCCGTCTGCGCCAACCCCGGCGACTGCTCCAGCGGCAATCTGAACGGCAACGGAACGGAGGTCATCACCGGCGTCGGCGGCACCTCCGTCAGCTCACCCTCGATGGCCGCCATTCAGGCACTGGTCAACCAAAGCACCGGCAGTTGGCAGGGACAGGCGGACTTCATCTACTATCCGCTGGCGGCTCACCAGACGCCCCAGACGGCGGTCTTCCGCGATGTGACCGTGGGCGGCAATCATGTGGCCTGCTACGCCACCTCGGCCAACTGCGTGGCAGGCTCCTCGGCCACCAACTCCAGCGGCTATAACATTGAGAGCGGCTACTCCGCAGGAACTGGCTTCGATCTGGCTACCGGCCTGGGTTCAGTGGACGTGGCCAATCTAATTAAATACTGGAGTACGGTTACGCCGACTGCCACCAAAGCCACGCTGAGCGTAAGCCCAACTACCTTGATTCATGGCAAGACAGTCACAATCTCCGGTACGGTTTCGCCCGCCAGCGGATCGGGTACGCCCACCGGCACTATCGGCCTGACCGGCAACGATGGCGTGACCCACTCTGCCAGCATCGCCTCGGCCACGCTGAGCGCGGGCAGCTTCAGCGCGCTGGTGGACAATCTGCCGGGAGGAACCTACCAACTGACCGCCAACTATGGCGGCGACGGAACCTTTGCCGCCAGCAAATCTTCCCCCGTTACCGTCACCGTCACACCGGAGAACAATACGCTGTCCGCGACCGGCTGGGTGCTGAACCCATCCGATTACTATACCTATCAACTTTCTCCCGGCATTTCGTTGCCCTATGGCGCGCAAATCTTCCTGGATGCGCAGCCAGTCAGCGGGAACGCCACCATTGCCACGCAGCCTACCCCGGCCACCGGGAGCGTGACCTTCACCGACGTCTCCGGGTCGGCAACTATCTCTTCAACGCAGACGCTGAATGCCAGCGGCGTGGCGGAGTGGTCGACCGGCGTCTTTGCGCCGGGCAGCCATGCGATCAGCGAATCCTACCCCGGCGACGCCAGCTACAACCCCTCGATTGCCTCGGCTGCGGCCTCCTTCACCGTCACTGCCGGCAGCACGACCTTGACCGTCAAGCCTCTGGTGACAAGCGTCGCTGCGGGAGCCAGCGTCTCGGTCGATGTCGTGCTGAACACCGGCTGCATCGCCCTGTATGGAGCGCTGCCCACTGGCACAGTCATCGTAACGCTGGGCGGCCAAAAGGCCACCGCTGCGATGCAGGCCTTTGGCCCCAGCGGCAAGGCCACGCTGGAGGCGGTGGTCACCTTCAGCAATCTTTCTTCCGGTGTACTGCCGCTCTCCGCGAGTTACTCCGGAGACGGCAACTGGCTGGGCTCTTCGGCCAACGGGGCGTCGGTGATCGCGATGGCTGGCAAACTCACCCCCACCGTGAGGCTCAGCACCAACAACCTTGCGCCCACGCCCAGCCAGAGCACCACCTTGACCGCGACGGTGGCCGGCCCCTCCGGAAAGGCAACGCCCACCGGCTCGGTCGCCTTCCTCACCGACAACCAGAGCTTTGACTCGACCGTTGCCCTCAGCAGCGGCTCGGCCTCACTCACCATTCCCGGCTACGCGCTGGCCAATGGGAGCAACGTCTTCACGGCAATCTACACGGGCGACGGCAATTACACTGGCGCCGACTCCAGCGCGCTGAATATCACCGTCGCACAATCGGATTATTCGCTGACCACTCAGAACGCAGAGCTATCGATCTCCCCCTCCGGTTCCGGCGTCGCCACTCTGGCATTCGTGCCACTGAACGGCTTCAACGGAAGCGTTACGATCGCATCAAGTACTCCAGCCGGAATCACCGTAACTCCGGCAGCCGCATCACTGGCCCTCACGTCGCCCGCCAGCGATGCGCTTACCATCAATGTTGCCGCAGGAAAGGCCGCAGGAATCTATCCGCTGACCATTACGGCCAGCGGCGGCGGACACACGCATACAGCGCAGATTCTCATCCGCGTTCTCATCGTTGCAGCACCCACATTTACGCCCGTTGCGGGAAGTTACACCGGCGCACAGTCGGTCACCCTTGCCGACGCCACCGCCGGCGCGAGCATTTACTACACGACCAACGGAACAACACCCACCGCGTCCTCGACGCTCTATGGTGGCGCAATCGCGGTTTCGGCAACCGAGACCATCCAGGCCATCGCCGTGGTCAGCGGCTACGCGCCTTCCTCTGTTACCTCGGCAAGCTACACCATCAACTACCCGCCAGTCGGCAATCTTGAAATAGCCGATGACAGCACCACCGGCAGCACAACAATTCCTCAGACGGATTCGCTCTATGTCAAAGGATGGGTCGCCGATCCGGTGGATGGATCGCCGATGAGCAACGTCAAGGTCTATATCGACGGCGTTTCCATCGGCACGCCCACACTCGATCTTGCACGCACGGATGTCTCTTCATACTTCAACAAGCCATCCTACGCCAACTCCGGTTTCTCGATGACCTACTCGGCGGCCTCGCTCTCAGTCGGAACACATGCCGTTACTGTCGTCGCCATCGACACAGGAGGACGCTCCACAACACTCGCTCCACTTTCGATCACGGTTACATCACATTAGAGCATTCTTTGCGTCTGCATCGACGAGCGAGAAATTCATATTGACGATTGAGGAACCATTGGGCTGAAGTCGATTGACTCGCCGCGCCGCGCATTGCAGACTGAGGTAGAGATCGACAACATTTCCCGCGCGAGGTGCGTTGCCATGAGTTCTTATCCCCCGCCTAACCCGGGTAGCTTGGGTGCCCAGATTGAAGAGGCCGTCGAGCGGATCGAGATGGAAGTGCGCCACGCCATCGGCTATGTGAACGACGCGGTGGTGCCGCAGGTGCGCAAGGAATCGATTACGGCGCTGCGCACGCTCTCCGGCAAACTGCGCGATCTGGCCGACCGCTTCGAGCAGAGCAAAGGACCGCGTCTTTGATGGGCTTTGATTCTTCAGTCGGGAAGCAGGTCGGTTTACTGCGGATTTGTCTCTGCCGTGGCGGGCAATCGCATCGCTGGAATCATTTTTTAGCGGCGATTCTGCTGGCAACTCCTGTGCTGTTTGTCAGCGGCTGCGGCCATCCGCAAAGGGAGGCTGATCTGCCCGAGCCTCAGACCGCTCCGCCGGCGATACAAAGCCAGCCGCAGAGCCGGAATCAGGCCTTTCCGCCGATCCCGGTGCCGCCGCTGCCGGGAGCCAAGCCCTCGGCGGGACGCATTGCGCCCACGCCCGCGCCTCCGGGAGGCGTGAGTGACGACGATCTCGATTATGTGCGCACGCACAAACCGATCCAGAGCGAAGAGGGATTGGCCACCTGGTACACGGCGGCCCGAGGGCGCAGATCTGCCAACGGCGATCTCTTCAGCGATCACACACTGACTGCCGCGCATCGCACGCTGCCGATGGGGTCCTTGATTGTCGTGACGAATTTGACCACCGGTGAATCCAGCCCGATTCGCATTACCGACCGCGGCCCCTTTGTCGAGGGACGCATCCTGGATCTGACGATCGCCTCGGCCAAGGCCACGGGAATCTACCGCATGGGCACGGCCAACGTTCGCCTGGATCTCTATCGCGCACCCAAGCCTGTCGAGACCGGGGGCCGCTGGTGCGTGCAGATCGGCGCCTTCACCAGCCAGCACAAGGCCAACAAACTCAAGGAGCAACTGGAGCGCAAATACCCCAGTGCAACGGTGATCGAGTTTCCCGGCGAGGCCAGCTACTGGGTGCGCATCCGACCGCAAGGCGACAACCGCGAGCAGGCCGAGCGCATCGCCAGCCGCCTGCGCCCCGCCGAGGGCGATGCGTTTTTGACGCGGCTGGATTAACCCTTAATCCGGCGGCGGATAGAAGGGGAGCTTGTCGTTCTTCTCGTTGGCGCGGCGGATGGTTGCGTCGTCCACGAGCAGCGCGGGAGCGAGGACGGTGAAAGGCACCTCGCCGAAGATATTGGCCACCCACAACCGGCTGCCAGCGGCCACAACGCTCGAGCGCAGGGCGCGCTGGTCCAGGTCGTCCAGCACCGCGCCGCGCACCAATTCACGCTTGCCGTCGAGCGAGATGCGATAGAGCAGCCGAGGCTCCTTCTTGCCGCCCATCGTGGCTGCCAGATAGATGCTCTGCAAGCCGCGATCCTTGCCCAGCGCAAGCAGCTTGCTATTCAGCTCATCCTCGCTCAGTCCATCCTTGGCGGCGATCTTCAGCACACCCAGAGAAGGCCCCGAAGGCCCGGCGATACCCGCGCGACCGTGGCCGTTCGATTGCGGAAGATCGCGCACCGGCTCGCGACCGATTAGATAGTTCTCCAGCCGACCGGCCACCACCAGCTTGACGGCCTGGGCAGGAACGCCCTCATCGTCCACATCGTAGGCGCCCAGCAATCCCTTGCCGTCATAGCTCTTCATGCCGGGATCATCGACGACGTCAAGAAACTCGGGCAGCACGCGCGCATGGTAGCTGGAGGCAAAGGGTCCTTTGGTGCGCGCCTCGGTGCCGAGCTTGGGACGCGTGGCGGGAAAGGCATTGGCCAGCAGGGAGCTAAACGTAGAAGTGGCGGCGTCGGCGGAGAGCAGCAGCGGGCCGTGATACTCCTCCTCAACCAGCGGCGCCTTGCGCAGATCGGCGAGCGAAGCGATCAACTCGACCGTGTGATGCGCGAAGAGCTCCGGCGAATCCAGATCGGTGAGCGAGCTTCCGGTGGTTGCGTAGGAGCGGTCCAGCTTCATGCCGTCGGCGGCCTGCGCGCCCACCGCCAGCGCCTGCTGATACTCCGACGAAGACTTGCGCAGGATCGTTCCTTCGCTCGACACGAGCCAGGTCGTCGTCACCCGCGCGTTGAACTCTCCATTGGAGTAGCGCACCTCGCGCTGATCGGCCTTCAGGCTCGGGTCAGTGCGATAGAGGCCGGTCGAGTGAGCCACGCGCTCAGTCCATGCGGCCTCGTCCAACTGAAGTTTCTTGGGCTCGGCGAGCGAGATGACCGGAGTCTCCTTGCTGAAGTCGTCGGCCTGGGGCGGCGTCTGCACCTGCTTCAACGCGGCCTGCTTCTGTGCGTAGGCCGCGATAGCACTTTTATAGGCCTGGTCGGTGGCCGCCCACAACGACGAGCGCAGGGCGATGGGATCGTTGTCGAGCGCGGTCATTTCGACCGCGCCATCGCCCCGGCCTCCGGAGCTGTCGCTTTTGTAATCGCCCACGCGCACCGTGACCCGCGCCACGCGCCCGCGGTTGTGCTGCGCGCTGGTCGTGGCGCCGAACTCCGCCTTGGTTGTGAAGTTGTCGATCTCTTCGATGCGGTACTGGATGAAGAAGGGCTTCTCGAAGTCCTTCAACTGCAACTGGCTCGTGCTGCGGTCAAGCTCAGTGAGCATCGCCTTGAGCACAGGGTCTTTTTCCGCATCGGCGCGCGTGGGCTGAGGCGCGGTTTGCGCGGAGGCGATGAAGCTCGCCGTTAGTAGAACCGCAACAGCAAATGGACGAATCGAGTTCATAGCGTCTCCCAAGTTCTCGGCGAAATAGTTTCTATTGGAAAGTGAGTGCGATTTCGCAAGTTAGCCTCCGCTTCGCGGAGATAGCGAGTTGGCTGGTTAGCGGGTTCCATTGGCGATCCGTAAAATGCACACTGTTCACTGACCACTGCTTCACTGCTTCTCCGACGGAATTGGCAGGATCGGCGGCCTGGATTCGCCCTTGGGCTGGCGCTGCGTTTCAATTTCGCTGAAGAGCATCGCCGGGGCAACGGCGCTGACCGGAATGGTGCCCGACTCCGCGCCGCACTCGCCATTGAAGACCTGACTCTCGTCGCCGGTGACCAGGATGCGCTTCAGCGCCGCCTGCGGCGTGCCCACAATACTGACGCCACGCACCAGCTCATCGGGCCGCCCGTCGACATAGACCCTGTAGACCACCAGCGGAATCACCTCAAAGGCCTGCGGCGAGCGGCGCTGCGTGACGGCGAAGCCCGAAGAGATGTCTTCGAAGTAGAGGCCGTAACTCTTGCCCTGCTTCTTGGCTTCGTCGATCAACTGCTTGCGCAGCTCCTCCTGAGAGACGCTTTTGGTGGAGCTGACGATCAGGTTGCCCTGACGGCCGGTGGGCACCTTACCGCTCTGCGCGCGTCCGTGGCCGTTGGATTGAGCAAAGTTGGCGATGGGCAGCCGCGACATCAGGAAGGTCTTCAGCACACCGGCCTGGATCAGATCGACGCGGCGCGCCTTCTGGCCCTCGTCGTCGTATTCATAGTTGCCGCTCAACCAGGTTTTGCCGATGCTGGTCACGGTGGGGTCGTCGGATACGGAGAGAAAGGTGGGCAGAATCTCCTTGCCCACATCCTTGGTAAAGGTCTGGCCCTCGTCGTCGCCGCGCTGGCGCTGGCCCTCCAGCCGGTGGCCCAGCACTTCGTGGAAGAAGACCGCGGCCGCGCGCCCGCTGAGGATTGCCGGCCCGTCGAAGGGCTCGGTCAAAGGCGCCGTGCGCAGCGCCTCCAAACTCTTGCCCAGCTCACGCACCGCTGCTTCGAGCACCGCCTGCTCAGGCAGTCCGTCAGCGGTCTCTGCCTCAAAGGTCTGCTCGCGGAAGAGATCCATGCCGTCATCGGCGCGGGTTACGCCCATCACGACGATGCGCGCCAGCCGATGCGGCGCCACCACCTGCGAGCCATCGGACGATGCGAAGTAGTCGGTCTCGTTCTGCGCGGTCATCGCGACCATGTTGCGGTTGACGTTGGGAAACTCGCGGAAGATGAGCGAGAGCGCCCGCACCCGCTGCTCCCATGCAGCGCGATCGATCCGGAGCGGCGGCGCGGGCTTGCCGAGGTGCTTCTGCGGCTCCTCCTGGCTGAAGTCGGGCGAGGTGTCTTCCTCCTTGGCGCGCACCTCGATCTCGGTCTTCACCTTCAAAAAATTCTCCTGCGCTGTGCCATAGCCAGAGTTTGTCGCCTGCCACAAGGCACGCTTGAGCGCCTCGGGATCGTCACTGAGGGGCAGCGCAATTGTTGTGACCGCCGAGCCGCGATGGCTAGCGTGCGTGTTGTCCAGCTTGGGATCGCCGATGCGGAGTTGCACGTCGGCCGAGCGCACGTGCGCCTCCGTGCTATCCACCAACGCACCGTACTGCGCCTGAATCATCGTGGCGGTTGCGTCGCTGACAGCATAGCTGAGGAAGTACGGCGGCAGTTGTTCGCCGGTGCCACCCGCGCTTGCATGGCCGAGCAGGCTAAAGGCGCGCTGCAACTCGGTGGTCATCGTCTCCAGCAGCACGGGCGTCGCCGCGGAGTGATCCTTGCTCGACGAGGGATGGCTTGCGGTTGCATTCTTCGCCGGCTTCTGGGCCAGCGCAGTAAGGGAAACAGCCAGCGCCAACGCGATAAAAGCCACGCGCAAGCCGACGCGACGAGCACTGAATCCTGCGGAAGTAAAAGAAATCGCTCTCATAGGCTGAATAATCCCATTCATTCGTCTTCAAGAAGGATTCTCTCAGAGTAAGCTACCAATGAGGAAACTGAGCATGAATTTTGCGCGCCGTATTTTGTCGCCGCTCTGCCTGGCAGTGCTTGTCGCCGGCCTATCTCCGCGTCTTTGCGGCGCGCAATCCACGCCCGCCCAGCACGCTCCAGAGTCGACCGTCGCCCCATCCCAGACCGCCGCCGCGCAGGCCTACACGCTGCCGCCCGGCAAACTCGCCCAGGCCGTCACCCTGAGCCACATCGATCTTGCGCTCGATATTGCCGGATCACTTTGGAGTCTGGTCTTCCTCTGGCTGCTGCTCAGCCGTCGTTGGGCTGCCGGGCTGGCCGCATGGACCGAGCGCCTGCTGCGTCGCCGCTGGATGCAGGGTCTGCTCTTCTTTGCTGCCTTTCTGATTCTCTCCACGCTGGCCTCGCTGCCGCTCGACGCTATTGGCCACGCGGTCAGCCACCACTACGCCATCAGCGTCCAGGGCTGGGGAAGTTGGCTGGGCGATCAGGCGAAGAGCCTGGGGCTTTCACTGCTCTTTGTCACGCCCGTGCTGCTGCTCTTCAATTGGCTGGTGCGCGCTTACCCGCGCAGTTACTGGTTCAGAATCTGGCTCTTCTCGCTGCCGCTGATTCTGCTCGCCACCTTTGCCTCGCCATTCATCGATCCGCTCTTCAACAAATTCGAACCGCTCATTCAAACTCATCCCGCGCTGGTGGCCAAACTGGAGACCGTCGTCGCACGCACCGGAACAAGGATCGCACCGGAGCGAATGTATCTGATGAAGGCCAGCGCAAAATCCAACGGACTGAATGCCTATGTGACCGGCATCGGTGCGACCAAGCGCTTTGTGATGTGGGATACGGCCACCGACCGGCTGCCCGACGACGAGGTCCTCTTCATCTTCGGCCACGAGAGCGGGCATTATGTTCTGCATCACATTCCGCAGGAGCTGGCCGGCATGGCCGCCGGTCTCTTCTTTGTCATTTGGGGCTCGGCTGCGCTGGCCGGAAGGCTGGCCCGCCGCCGCAGCGCGCGCTGGCAGTTGAGCGTGAGAGATGAGACAAACCCGCTCGCCAGCCGACAGGGTTTTCTGGTTCTGATTTTCACGCTTTCGCTTGCGAGCCTCTTGCTTGAACCGGCAGGCAACACCTTCAGCCGCCACTTCGAGCATCAGGCCGACGTCTACGGGCAGGAGGCGATTCACGGCCTTGTCGCCGATCCGGAACACACCGTCGTCTCCGCCTTCAACCATTTGGGCGAGGCATGGCTGGAAGATCCCAATCCCAATGCCTTCGTCGAGTTCTGGACCTTTAGCCATCCCAGCGTGCAGCACCGCGCCGACTTCGCCGCGCACTACGATCCGTGGGCCAACGGCGGGCATGGCAGCTTCTTCGAGAGATAGGGAACAGGGAAATTGTTTTTACCTACTCTTTGCCAATTGCGCGAAGGATTTGGATATGGGGCAGATGATCACCTGTCGGTATATGATCCTTGCAACAGTTTCTTGGAGGATTTTTAAGATGTGGCGAGATACGGTTATTCGGAAAATGAGCCGAGTCCTGCTTTATTCAGGATTTCTGCTTGGACTCTTGGGAGTATCTGCAAGATCATTGCATGCAGCCAACAGTTGCGCGATTGTGCGTCATTCCGCGCCTTCAGCCGCGGATACCGCATACCTGGCCGGCGATTTTGACAAAGCGGAGGTCTTCTACCGAGACGCTCTTGCCAAGAGCCCTGGAGATACTGAGCTGACCATTGGGCTGGTTCATACTCTGCTGCGTGAACAGAAGCTTGTGGATGCCGCAGCAGTTATTCAATCATCGATTGGTGACAAGCCGGCATCGGCGGCTCTGCTTACCCTGCGCGGCGAGGTGGAGTTGAGTCAGGGAGAGCCGTGGAAGGCTGCGGAAACGGCAGGCGCCTCGGCAAAACTGGATCCATGCAATCCTAGAACATACTTTTTGATTGCCAGAGTGGCTGGCTTGACCTCGCGCTACGCGACGGCTCGAAAGCTGTTGGCGGCCGGGCATCAGTTGGATCCGGCGGATCCGGAGATCCGTGTGGAATGGATGAAAACGCTCCCTCCCGCACAGCGAATTGCGGAGATGGATGCTTTTCTGGCGAACCCTCAAGGCGAAAGCGAGCAGGCCTTGCAAGCAATGCACGCGGATCTTGATCTCATGAAGAAGTGGGCCGAGGAGCCCCGCAAGCCTTGCACACTTACCTCGCAAACGCCTACAGCTGAGATTCCCTTCTCCGATATCAGATCTGCCAGGGGGGTCGTCAATTCACCGGCTCTGGATGTGAAGGTCAACGGCCATCTCGCCAGACTCTCGATCGACACCGGGTTTAACGCGCATTATCCAATGGACGGCTTCAGCGGATTGTTAATCCAGCGATCTTTGGCCGGACACATGGGTTTGAAGCCTCTTACTCCGGCGCAGGTCGCGGGCATTGTTCCGCAAGGAGCGAGACCAGGCTCTTTTGCCTTTGCCGACTCCATTTCCATCGGCGGTGTGGAATATCATGACTGCGCCGTGCAGGTTTTGGACGGCAGTTACTGGAACGACGCCGACGGTTCTATTTCCATGACTCTGTTCTCGGATTATCTTGTCACACTGGATTATCCGTCAGAAAAACTAATCCTTGGCCCCTTGCCGGCGAAGCCCGGAGTCACGATCAAAAGCGGCGTCGATGACGGCTATATCGCTCCTGAGATGAAGGACTACACCTCTTTTTACCGCTCGGGCAGCGATCTGATGCTACCCGGATCGGTCAACGGCAAGCGCACGATGCTCTTTGTCGTGCATACTGCCATTGGCAACAGCGCTCTCTCTCCCGCAGCTGCGCACGAGATTGTTACGGGACACAGGGAGAGCAAATACGAAATCAGAGGCATCAATAACAACTTCGACCATACCTTTACGGCCGGCAACGTCTCACTCGCCTTTGCCAACTTGACACAGAACATCAAACTCATTCCAACCTTCGACACATCTGCATTCTCCAATGACACGGGGATGGATATCTCCGGCCTGATCGGCAATGCCACACTGCACGGCTTGACCATGCACATTGACTACCGGGATGGACTGATGAAGATGACCTACGATCCCAAAAAAGCGGGCGCATTTTCGCGCTAACAATTTATCGGGCGTTGAATTAGGAAATGAAGCCAAACCTTCCGCGTCCGATGATTTTTTCAGCATTTGGAACGCAAACAGGCCGCCCTTGCGGGTGGCCTGTTGGTTTTTTGCGCCGAAGGCGCGGCTGCCTGGACGGTCAGTCCCCGGCGACCAGTTCGCCGGCTTCTTTCTTTTGGGCGGGCTTGGCGGCGGGAGCGATTGCATTCAGGCTGACCAGTCCCTCGACCGGCTTTTCGCCCAGTACGTGTTCGCGATAGAGCTTGGCCATGCGGGCATTCTCCGCTGCGTCCAGTTGCTTTGTGTCGCGCGCGCGAATCTTCTCCTCGCGTGCGTTCTTGGCGATGCCGAGATCGTCCAGCGTGTGGTTGGCCTCGGAGTCCACGTGCGCCTGATTGAGCGCCAGTTCGTGGCCCACGTGCTCCATTGCCACCTTCTTGCCGCCGGCGAAGATCTCGTGGCGGCCATGCTCGTCGTACCACTTGGTCAGGGTGGCCGTCATGTGCATCTTCTCGATGATGTTGCGCCAGCCCACGCCGGTGTTATAGGCGCAGAAGCTGATCTCACCCTCTTGCGTGGCGTAAGGAATGATGCACTGCTCGGTGCGGCGGAAGTCGTAGTTGAACAGGTCCTGGAACCACATTCCGGCGATGAACAGGAAGTTCCAGCGGTCCTGGCGGCGCAGCTTGATGTCTTCGATGGTGCGGTCGCCCTTGACGCTGCCGTAGTTCTTGCCGGTGGCGTTGAAGGTCTTGTCCATCTTCTTCATCATGTCGGTGATTCTGAAGTGCGTGGGCGCCTGGAAGGGATCGTAGTTGCGCATGAGCGAGAGTCCGAGACCGAGAACGGAGAGGAACTTGCCGCGCGCCGCGTCGTTGACCTTGGCCAAATCCTTGGCCACCTGACCCATGTCGAGGAAGGCGGTGACGGGCGCGGATTCCTTCGTCTCCTTGTCGATCATCACGGCCATGCCGATGCCGCAGTTGGGATGGCATCCGCAGGAGAGCTGGCCCCACTCAGCCGTGGGCCCGTGAATCAGATCGGCCCAGTCAGAGAAGGTGGACATAAAGGAGATGGGGAACCAGTCGCGCGCCGGCTCGCCGATGCCGCACTGCCTCTTAATGTCGTGCGCCATGTGCGAGAGCGTGTAGCGCTGGGCGAAGCGGCGCTCGTCGCTGATCTCTTCGTCGCGGCCGGTGAAGCTGACCGGCTGGAAGCTGAGGAAGCTGATGGTCTTGGGATTGTCGAGGGCGAACTGAATGATGCGCCCCACCTGCTCATTATTGATGCCGTTGATGATGGTGGTGACAGGGACGATCTCCACACCGGCCTCATGCAGATTGTTGATCGCCTGCAGCTTCACATCGAAGAGGTTGCCCACCTTGCGATGCGAGTTGGCGGCGTTGCCGATACCATCGAATTGCAGATAGACGTAGCGCAACCCAGCCTCGGCCGCGGCCTTGCAGAGCTCCTTGCTCTTGGCGAACTCGATGCCGTTCGATGCCGCCTGCACGCTGTTGTAGCCCACCTTGCGGCAGTAGGCGACGGCGTCAAGGAAGTAGGGCGAGAGCGTCGGCTCGCCACCGGAGAACTGCACGCTCATCTGCCGCTTCGGCTTGACGGTGATCGCGTTGTCGAGCATCGTCTTGATCTCTTCCCAGGTCAGCTCATGCACAAAGCCCACCTGGTTGGCGTCCATGAAGCAGGGATCGCACATCATGTTGCAGCGGTTGGTCAGATCGATCGTGAGCACCGAGCCGCGCCCGTGCGTCACCGTGGAGGTGCCGTGATTGCGCAGCCGCGCATCGTTGTGGGAGCGGATGTCGCGCCCCGGAAAGCTCTCCTCAAGATGCTTGAAGAAGGGCGCGTCCATGGACATGATGTCTTCGAAGTGGCCGTGCTTGGGGCAGTCCTTGATCATCCAGATCTCGCCGTTGCGCTCGATGATCTGGGCCTTGATCTCGCCCACCTTCTCGTTGAGCAGCACCTCGTACGGCAGCTTGCCGTCGAGAATCTGCTTGCGGATCTCAGGCACGCACTTGGGACAGAGCGAGTCAGTGGTTCGCGGCCAGCCCAGCGGCGGCTTCTCCTTCTCGTAGCTCTTCTGGAGGGGCTTGTCGGACCACTTGGGGGTGAAGGAGGGATTGGGGCTGATGCGGTTCAACCGCTCAAAAACGACCCACGCGCCCTTGGCCGCGTAGACGACGGCCTTCTCGGCATACTTGACTGTCTTGGACATAGATTGCGGTCTCCTCAAAGAAAGTGGCCGGCTGCGGCGATCTACCACCCGGGCGACGAAGAGCGGTCGCAAGGGGCTCTGGTATCTCTGATCCGGCTCAACCCTGGGCGACCAAAAATGAGGCAACCGCAGGGTATGAAATTCCAGTACTAGGGTAACCGGGGAGGGTGGTCAAGCGAAGTGCATTCCAGTGAACTGCTGCATTTTGCGCTGAGCGGCGGTTTGGAGCAGTCAAGTGGCTCGTCCAAACAGTTGCAAGCGACAGATATTCGTGGAATATTGCGGATGGTTTTGTGCGTGCCGGCCTGGATGTGTTCTACTTTTGCCAACCGCTATGGCAGACTTTGAATCGCACGTAAACCGCTGGCAATCGGCCGGCATCCTGGATGCGGAGACGGCAGGCCGCATCCGCGTTTTCGAAGCAAAGCAAGAAAAGCCGGCTGGCTTGCGCTGGCAGGTGATTGTCGTGCTGGTTCTGGGCGCGATCCTGCTCGCCTCGGGCGTGGCGCTCTTCGTCTCGGCCCACTGGGAGAAGATCGGCCCGTCTGCCCGGCTGGCCGTAGTTTTCGCGATGGTCAGCGTCTTCCACCTTGGCGGCGGCTGGGCGCGCGCGCGCTTCCGCGGCCTCTCGACGGCGCTGCACGCCGTGGGCACGCTCTCGACCGGCGCGGCGATTGCGCTCGTCGGCCAGATCTTCAACATTCAGGAGCACTGGCCGGCGGCGATTCTGATGTGGGCGATCGCCGCGCTGGCCGGATGGATTCTGCTGCGCGACGAGGCGCAACAGACGCTGACACTGTTGCTCTTTCCGGCGTGGTTGCTCTCCGAGTTTTCCTATTACGCTGAGGGCCGCATCGGCGACAGCGTATACATCGGCCGCTTCCTCGTCGTCTGGGCGGTGCTTTACCTCACCTTTTTTATCGGCTCCAGGCGCAAGGTCCTGCGCGGAATTCTCTTTGCCGTTGCGGCCATCGCCTCTGTAGTGGGAATCTGCTATCTTCTGGGCGGCTGGAATTCGTGGGGGGACCAGACCTTCCTGCCTCTCGGACTGCGCGCCTGGGGCTGGGTGGACATTGCCGCGATTTCACTGCTCTTTGCTGTCTTCAATTTCCGCAAGAGCTTGATTCCCGTGGCTGTAGCGATTGTCTTCACGATTGCGCTGCCTTGGTGCCAACACATCTGGAAGGATCCTTATACCATCAATTACTCCATACACCACGAACCCAACCTTGCGGCGCACGCACTGGTTGCCGCCTTCGCCGTCTTCATCATCTGGTGGGGCGTGCGGCAGGCGTCACAGGCCCTGGTCAATCTGGGCATCGTGGGCTTCGCCATCACCGTCTTCTGGTTCTACTTCAGCGACATCTTCGACAAGCTGGACCGCTCACTGGGTTTGATCGGGCTGGGGATTCTCTTCCTGGCCGGCGGATGGGCGCTGGAAAAGACCCGACGCAATCTGGTTTCCGGCATGAAGAAAACCGAAATTACTATAGAGGAGGCGCTATGAAACTCTCGAAAACCTCCATCGTTCTGCTTGTCATTCAGTTGGCGCTGGTCTCTTCGATCGCGGCCAAGTATCTTTATCAACGCGCCCACTGCGCACGCGTCTGGGTGCGCACGGCGGCCTACGATCCGGAGATGGTGATGCGCGGCCGCTACCTGAGCCTGCGACTGACCGTCGACGGCTGTGAGAGCACGCTGCCCTCGGCCTTTCACGCCGTCTTCCCGCGCCAGAGCGATGGAAGCACGCGCAAGGGACCCTATACCGTGAAAGCGGAGTACCCCGTTTACTTCCGCGCCAAGCTCAAGGTGGAAGGCGGTAGGCTACTCGTGATCCGCATCCCCGAGGCTGATCTCAGCTCCAAGGGCGTGGACGTGACCGCTCTGCCCGACTCGGCCTGCGATGCCATGCGCCTGAGTGAGCCGGTGGACTTCTACATCGCCGAGCACGCCAACGATCCAAGCCGCCTCCAGCCCAGCCAGGAGCTGTGGATGGAGGTGACTGTCCCGCCGATCGGTCCGCCGCGTCCGCTGCAACTGGCGCTCAAGGACAACGGCACCTGGAAACCACTAGCGTTTCAGTAGATGGATACTCGCTAAGGAACCTCTGATCAGGCCCTGATATTTTCCGTGTTGAAGGTTGGAGGTTGATTTCCTGGAGAGATTCCGCATTTCTGCAGTGATTTCAAGGCCAAAAGTGCTTTACGTGTT
>Ga0302154_10000395_pt1 | contig 41087 bp, 43 predicted proteins | sample I_Bog_N2_3_FD_193507 | JGI IMG/M metagenome (GOLD analysis project Ga0302154, IMG submission 193507) | Peat permafrost microbial communities from Stordalen Mire near Abisko, Sweden - I_Bog_N2_3 | ecosystem: Environmental > Terrestrial > Soil > Wetlands > Peat | place: Sweden: Abisko, Stordalen... | reverse complement strand
CAACCGTTGCCATGGTGCTGCTGGTGGTGGTGTTTTATCTGGCCCATTACCTGTTCGCCAGCTCCACTGCCCACACCACCGCGCTGCTGCCGGTGATGCTGGCGGCCGGGATGGGGGTGAGCGGCATCGATCTGCAAGCCTTCGCGCTGCTTCTGGGCACTTCGCTGGGGCTGATGGGCATTATTACGCCCTATGGTACGGGGCCGAGCCCGGTCTACTACGGCAGTGGTTATCTGCCCAGTGCCGATTACTGGCGCCTGGGCTCTATCTTCGGCGGGTTGTTTCTCATTCTGCTGCTGGGCCTGGGCGCGCCCTGGATTCTTGCGCTGTCCTAGCGTCGTATAGCTAGCGTTGCCCTGCTTCTGGAACTGCCCCAACAGAAATTGCACCTGAGCCCACTTGAGTATGAACCGGTGAAAGGTGCGGTACTGGCCAATCTGTTTTTTGAGGCCAGCACCCGCACACGCCTGAGTTTCAGCTCGGCCTTCGCCCGCCTCGGTGGATCGGTGTGCGACACCACCGGATTTACCTTTTCCTCAATGGCCAAGGGCGAGTCGATCCATGACACCAGCCGAGTGATAAGCGGCTACGCCGATGCCATTGTCGTGCGCCATCCAGAACAGGGACCGGTAGCCGAGTTTGCCCGAGCGACTCACGTGCCGGTGATCAATGCCGGCGACGGGCCAGGTGAGCACCCCAGCCAGGCATTGCTCGATCTCTACACAATCCAACGCGAATTGTTACGCGAGGTGGGATGGCGGGTGCCGGTGTACTTGGGCCCGGAGGAAGAAGTGCCCTATCGCGACCAATGACCTGCAAACAGTGAAGGGAATCGTGAGTCCTCGGATTGCAGGGAAAGCAGGCCGTCCCACAGCAAGAGATAGTCACTGACTATTTGGTGGAGTTAGCGCCTGCGGGCCAGACTATTGCCTGCGCAACGATCACCTGCTGCCCATTGAAAGTGAGTGCAGGAGAGCCATGCAGCACGTACCCCATGCTCAAGGCGTCACTGACGCGGTGGCAAAAGGCGGCATCATCGTGGCCTGTCAGTACTCGATAAATGGGAAGACCATCTGGGGGTAGGCTCATCGATCAATTTCCTTCGATAATCGGTGGAGTTTTCCTGGCACACGGGCGCGTGTCAGGTCAAGGTAGTCTGGATACGACGCCCTGGTTTTCAGCCGAACGCGTGAAGCTCTTTATTTCCGCAACATGGGCAAAGATCAAAAGCACAAGAAGGCTTGGCATTGTTCACCAGAGAGATAACAGACTGTTCGATCTACCGTCATTTATAACGCATTTTCGACCCAGTAGAGTGCCTCCCATGTCGTCCACCAGCACGAATCACACAGGGAAGCACTCATGAATCCACACACCACTTCGATTAAAACAGCCATCGTCTACCACTCGGGCTATGGCCATACCGCGCGTATGGCAACTGCCATCGCTGAAGGCGCCGGCCCTGGTGCTGTGCTCGTTGCAATCGACGCCGAGGGCAATATCGCCGAGGAGGCCTGGCAAGTTCTTGCTGGCGCAGATGCGATCCTGCTTGGTTCACCGACCTACATGGGAGGCCCTAGCTGGCAGTTCAAGAAATTCGCGGACGCCTCCTCGAAGATCTGGTTTGAGGGCGGATGGCAAAACAAGATCTTTGGCGGCTTCACCAACAGCGCCAGCATCAACGGCGACAAGCTCAATACTCTTGAATACTTCTTCCTGCTCTGCGGGCAGCACGCTGGCATCTGGGTGGGTATGGATATCAAGCCGGCTAACGTCAAAGCTTCGAAGCGCGATGACCTTAACCGTATGGGCTCCTATATCGCGCCAATGGCGCAGACACCTGCCGATGCGTCCCCTGAAGAGATGTCGTCAGGCGACCTGGAGACGGCGCGCCTCTATGGTGCGCGTGTCGCTTTGATTGCCGGATACATGCGATCCGGAAAATCTCAGAGTGCCTGAAGTCTCAGCCCCTCCGGCTGGGGACGGACAAAGAGGTTCGTCTCGCTATTCCAGATACGGCGTCAGCACATCTTCGACCCATTGCATGAATACGCGGACCCGGCGCGACAGATTGCTCCGATGTGCGACGACGAGGGACACGGCGAGCGCCCGGCGACGCAAATCGGGGAGGATCTCCACAAGCGCTCCACTCTCCAAGTATTGACCAATCCCCAGGAGTGGCGCCTGAATCAGGCCAAGGCCGGCGAGTGCTGCGGCCTCGTAGGTCTGCGCGCTGTTGACGTGTAGCGCACCTGGCAACTGAAGCGTCGCGTAGCTGTCGCCGTCCGGATACTCCCAGCCGTAGGGTCTTGCACCCAACATCGTCGAAAAATGAATGGTCCGATGTCCCTGACGCTGGAGATCGTCCAGCGATCGAGGGACGCCATAGCGCGCCAGATAGGCGGGACTGGCAGCGTTGGCCATGCGCAACTGGCCCAGTGGACGGGCAATCAGCGTCTCGTCCCCTATAGGTCCAAGCCGCAATACACAGTCGAACCCTTCTTGAACCAGATCGACTTGCCGATCCGTGCTCGACACCTCCAACTGCAACTCGGGATAAGCGGCCATGAAGGCCGGCAGGGCCGGCACGATGGTCGCGCGCGCCACCTCGGTCGGAAAATCGACCCGTAAACGCCCGCGAAGTGTCACGTGATCGCTGGCGAACATCGAGTGCAGGTCATCGACTTCAGCGAGCAGATCCCGGGCACGGGCATGAAAGGCCCGTCCATCCTCCGTCAACTGCACGCTGCGCGTCGTCCGGTGCAGGAGCCTGGCACCCATCTCTTCTTCAAGCTTGCGGACCGCCGTTGAGGCCCTGCCCTTTTGGATGCCCAGGCTCTCGGCCGCGCGGGTGAAGCTGCCCATTTCCGCCACCGTGATGAATATGAGGAGGGGTTCGAGATTCTGCATTTTCGTGCCTCGGTATTGTTCACCGCAGAGAGAACAGTGCGTTCACTTTGTCAGTGCTTATAACACTCAAGAGACACAGTAAGCTCCGAAACTGGAACCCCCATCGGAGAACAACCCGTGTCCGAAACTATGAATCCGCATCAGGTGCCTGAAACCATGGCCTCCCATCGCACCCTGTGGGCCGGTCGGATAATGAGCGCGCTTGTCGTTATCGCGCTGGTGGCAGACGGCACCCTTCAGCTTTTCGCGCCGACACAGATCGCGGGCCTGTTGCAGGAAACCGGGTTCGCCATGGACCTGACCCGCGTGGTGGGTCCGATCCTGCTCGCCTGCGCCATCCTTTACGCCATCCCGGCCACCGCCGTCCTCGGCGCGATCCTGGTGACGGGCTTTCTGGGAGGTGCCATCTGCGCCCATGTCCGCATGGGTGAGCTGGGGTCGCCGCCGGAAATCATTTCCCTGCTTCTGGGCACGATGACATGGGGCGGCCTCTACGCACGCGATCCCCGTATCCGGGCCCTTCTGCCCCTCATCCGTTAAACCAACAGGGGCAGTGTCCTGCCCCTCAAAACCAGGAGAAAACGCATGTTTTTAGTGATGGGTATCACGGGAAAAGTAGGCGGCGCAACGGCAGAACATTTGCTGGCGCACGGCAAGAAAGTACGCGCGCTCGTCCGCAATCGTGAGAAAGCGTCAAGCTGGGCTGACCAGGGCGTGGAACTGGTGGACGGTGATTGGAATGATTCGACCGCCATCGAACGGGCGCTCAAAGGCGTCGAAGGTGCGTTTGTCATGCTGCCGGCGGTCTGGGCGCCCTCGCCCGACTACAAGGAAGCCAAGGGCGTGATTGCGAACTATGTCGAGGCACTCACTAAGGCAGCGCCGCCGCGGGTGGTAGCGCTGTCGTCGATGGGTGCGAACAGGACCAGCGGGCTTGGAATGATCACGGCCTTGTCGCTATTGGAGCAAGGTTTTCGCGACCTGATATCGCCCATCGCCTTTGTGCGCGCAGGTGGTTTCTTCGAAAACTTCCTCTACGGCTTACAGGTCGCCCGGGGCGGAACGCTACCGGTCTACTACAACCCGACAAACCGGAAATCGACCATGGTCGCGACGAAGGACATCGGTGCACAGGTCGCCACCCTGTTGACTGGGCCCGCGTGGCCAGGGCAGCGCGTCGTCGAACTGGGTTCGATGGTCAGCGCGGATGAAGTCGCGGCGCAATTGGGTGAAGTCCTGAATCTCGACGTGACAGCCTTTGCAGTCCCTCGTGCAGGGTGGGCACAAGCGTTCGAGCAATTCGGCATTCCGAAGGGCCATACCGGACCGGCCGAAGCCATGTTTGAGGCGGTGAATGCAGGATGGATGGACATTGGCGTCGAGGGTACGGAGCACGTAGCGGGTAAGACGTCCGCACGCGAGGTGTTCGAGGCGGCACAGAACGCCGCCAAGGCGTAAGCTCGGGACGGACCAGGCGAGACGCAGGCTGCCCGCGTCTGCGTGGGACACGTCGCAGGAAGCGCTTAGGCTTTTCTGACAACAGGACAGACGCCGCCCCCGCTTCTGCGGCGTCTTTATCCGCGAGAGGGTCGACGCCTCGTGTCCTTATTGATTGGAAGGTTGATAGTGCATGCGTTTCCTGACACCACTCTGCACCAGCAATATCAGTGCGCTCAGCAACAGCGAGCCAATACCGACCAGATAGCCAACCTGCTGGAATGGAATAAGATCCGCCAGCCCGCCGGAGAGCAACGCACACACGATCAGCAAGCCCGAGCCAAACGCATTGGTCCCGGCCGTGATCGTGACGATGTCGTCGGAGGAGCTCAACTGGATCAAGCGTGACTGGGCCGCGGTAAAGGACACTTCGAACAGGAAGATGAAGAGAAAGTAAGCCACCAGCAATTGAACGCTATTGTGGACCAGTGTCGTCAAGACCAGGCAGATGGCGGTCAGGGTATTGGCCAGCAAGCCAAAGCTTTTCCAGCGCACCAGACTCGGCAGCAACGACACAGCCAGCGCCCCGAGGATGATTCCCAAGGCGCTGACAATCTGCAGTTGCATGACGGCCGAGTCGGGCAGCCCGAGCACTCTGATCGGCAAGATAGTCCGGGCGGCGTTGTGGAACCCCTGGAACACGCCCGTCGCAATGCACAGGTAGCCAAACGCGGCAAACAGTTGCGGCTCTTTGGTCACGATTGCCAGGTTCGACATCAGCACGCCACGGCGTTTGGCATTGTCTTGCCTGGCCGTCAGGACATACGGCAATCCGGCATAACACAGTGCCGAGAACGCGAAAGTCGCGGCGCTAATCGCGGCCACGGCCAACAGCGAGAAGGTGCCGACCAGCAGGCTACCGATGACCCCGCCCAGCACGCCCCCCAGGTAGTAAGAGAGGTTGAAGGTCGAGGACGCCAGTTCAAGTTGCCGGCCTTCGAACAGTTTCTTGATGAACACCACGCGACTGGTTTTGGTGATCGCTTCCACAAATCCCCTGAACAGGAAGCAGACCAGGACCGGAGTCATCCAGCCTTGCGCCAACAACACGCCAATCAGCAGCGACAGCAGGCCGTTGATGATGTCACTGCTGATCACCGCCTTGCGCAGCCCGACCCTCTCGCAGATCAATCGGATCAGCGATGCCAGTGCCACCGGCAGGATCCATTGGAAGGCGAACACGGAGGTCGCGCCGAGCCCTGAGTGGTGGACTCGAATGATGTAGGACGATACAGACAGCAATAAAATGAACGTACCGGTGGAGCTGACCAGGGTCGCCAGCCAGAGCAATATAAAACGTCGATCTCTTGCCAGCGTCAGCCAGTCTTGCATGATTTCACCTGGGGTCAGTGGATGGGGAGCTGAAACGAGCGGGTTCAATCACTGATTGGCACCAGCTTCACGCCGAGTATCTGTTCAACCGCAGCGTGTTTGAGCGCAACCGTTTCCACCACTTCGGCGTAACTGTTGCCGCTCACTCGGATAACGCCATAGGTACTGAAGTTGCCCTCCATGTGTTGCAGGAATTGCCCCGCCTTGATATTCGCCACACCGGAATGCAACTGTGCCCGTATCGGGCTGAACCAGTCTTCGGGAAGGTCTTCACGCACCGTGCAATCCTGCTCGGCGGCAATGAACGAGTGGCTCGAATAGGTCTGGCTGGCAAGACGGCCCAGGCCCAATCGCTCTCCCGTGTGAATACGCACCAGCAGCTCAAACAGGTTCACCCCCGTGGAGGCGTTGATCAGGTCGGGAATCGCGCCACCCGCAATGCGTGGATTGACCTCGACCAGTCTTGGGCCGTTGGCGGTGTAAATAAACTCGACATGGAAGATGCCCAGGTCCAGCCCCAGGGCTTTGACAATGGCAATGGCGTAATCGGCGGCGACCTGATACTCGTCATCGGAGAGGCCTGAAGGCATGGTCGAGCCCATTTCAAGCACAGGGTTGCGTCGACCGGTCTTGCGACGAAGGATGGCCACGGGCATCCATTCGTCGTGGGCACTGACCGCCACCTCAATGGAAAACAAAGGGCCAACGGCGACCTCCTCGACCACGAAGATGTCGTCTATTTCCGCTCGCATGGCTTCATCCAGCGCCGCAAGCGACTGGTTGTACTGCTCGAAGTAGGCGATCAGGGCTGGCTCGTTCGCAATGATCTTCACCATCATCTTGGCCAGTCCGGTGCTCGGCTTGACGACAACCGGATAGCCGATTGCAAGTGCAGCCTGTCGGGCCTCTTCGAACCCGCTGACACGTCTGAACTGCACGGATGGCAAGTCGGCTTGCTGGATCAGATCACGGCATCGGGCTTTGTCCCGTGCATTCATCACGCCCTCGACACAGGTCGCTTTCAACCCCAGCCTGGCCGCCGCCGTCGTGGCCGGCAATACGCAAGGATGAAGCACGGTCAACACCGCATCGATCGGTTCGACCGCCATGCATTCGATAAGGGCGCGCTCGCAGTCGTCAGCGGACTGGGTGGAAGGCGCCGAATAGATAGCGTCGACACTGTCCCTTACCGTGGCGAGTTCGGCCGGCGTCAGCAACCAGTCAAAATTGCCCGAGGTCACCAGTGAGACCTTGTGACCCAGTCGCTTGGCGGCTTCGATCGCCTGGATGCCAGGGCGGGTTGTTTCAATGAAAACTACGTGAGCCATGGGTTCTGATCCTTTAGGTTGTCGAGATGTCCATCACGTTGCGGGCCGTCACGCGGCGTTGGGACAAGGCTTCGAGAATTTGCTGGCCGCGTGCGGCGTATTGCCCGGTTGGCGTCAGGCTGTTGTCATCGTAGGGATAGGGATTCATGCCCATGACGAACAAAGGCAAGATTTGTCCATTCGCCAGCTTCAATCGGCCATCCGGCGTGGTGTCGACAATCGGGCCGTCCGTCAGCATGGAGGTCTGGATGCCATTGATGACCAAGGGGACGCAGTTGCTTTCATAACCGAGGGCCTGAATGACCACGTCGGCTTCATCCAGCCACGGTCGGGCACTCTTCAGGCAATCCACTCTTGTCTGGGTAAACCTCGGCAGGGTCGCTGTCGCGATCCGCTCAAACGTCTCGCGGGCCGCATGCCTGAGCCCCGAATAGCGAAAGAGGTTACCGGTTTGCGGGCAGACGTCGGTCTGCACATTCGGCCGCTGTTCAAGCGCGGTGTGGGTACTGTTCCGATACGCGTCGATATTGGCGTAAAACAGCTTCGTACCGCTGCGTTGCAAAATTCGCACTTCACTAGTGGGCGCCAGCGCGCCCTCCTGCCTTAGACGGTTGGCAATGGCATAAGCACTGTGCGAGCCGCCCGTAATGACGATTTTTTGCGGTTGCGCCGACCACTGGGCCGGCACTCCGTGTTCAATGATTTGCCGTGACAGTTGGGTTTTACCCTGCCAGGGCAATAGATCTGCATGCAGGCATTCCCGAATACCCAGCGCCAGAGCGGCGAACCGGGTATGGATTCGTCGCCCGTCTTCCAGCACTGCCGCCACGCTGTCGCCCTCCACTTCAATCTTGACGACGGCTTGCCCCGTCCAGATGCGTGCGGGGCCGACAGCCTGTTTGATGGCCGCTCCGAAGGGGCGCAAGGCCGACGCGAGCAATGAAAGAGCAAAGCTGCCTTCAGTCGCATGCAGCGCCCGGACATGCGGGTGCGCGAGCTGTTGCCCGTAGACCCCCTCAGGATCGACCCAGCCAAAAAAATCGTGGCCATAGGAGTTGGAATCGATGCGGTAACGATCGAAGCTTCCAGGACCCAGGGTGGTTGAAGCATCGACCACCCCGACCCGATACCGCAGTAAATCCGCGTTGGCCGTCAACAAACCGGTCCCGCGCAGGCCACAACCGATCAGGAGAAAGTCCAAGGCATCGGCGCAAGAACCCGGCTCATAACGAGCCGGGGTTTGCGAAGCGGCATCAAACTGCATCAGTGAGCAGGCTCGGAACGGGAAAGGGTCGGCAACCAGGCCGCCATGTGGTCGCAAACCTGCGCCGCATGTTCAAGTCGACGCGCCATCCCAAACGCAATAGCAGGAATGAAAGACGGGTCTTTCTTGATCAGCGGCTTGACCACTTCGTTCATCCAGCCGGCAGCATGTTCGACGTCGACGACGGTATGAATGATCAGGTAGCGCATGTCATCGTCGGACAAGCCGACTCGGCGCCAGCCCTCGATCTGCTGATCCAGACGGCCCGGAACCATCAGTTCGGTGGCCAGCATCATGCCGATGGCCTGTGGCAACAAGGCGCGGTTAAAGGCCGTGTGAAAGTACATGTTTGCCAGGCGCAGCTCTTCTACGCAAAAGCGTTCAATTTCCAGCAAATGCACGTCTTCACAAACGCCCAGCGACTTGATCATCTCGACGCGCAGTTGACGATGCATTTCGCCGGTATCGCCACAGCCCATTTCGTCCCAGAAATTTTTCGAGAACTCGGTTTTGGCATCGCCATAAACACCCGGTAGCATTTTCGCCAGGATATCCCCGAAGTGGACATCGAACGGTGTTTCCTGAACGAGGAACTCGGTCAGTTGCTGGCGAGTGGCGTTCTCACGCAGGAAGCCGAACAGCGGGTGGAACAAATTCGAGCGATGTGTTTCGCAGTGTTGATTCGCCCAGCTCTCAAAGTGCTCAGCCTGCGGCAGATCGCCGAAGAAGTTGGCGTATTTCTCAACCTCGGACTCATTCCATGACTGTTCCAGCGTTTGTCGCAGTTGAACGAACAGGTAGTGGTCAACGTCTTTCCAGTGCGCCTCCCACGGTGCAACGATAGAGCCGGCATACAAGGCGTAGAGCACACGATGAACACTGAGCTCGGCCTGTTCGCGGGTCGCGGAGTTATCGTCAAAAGCCTCGCTTGCCGTTTTCTGTGCCAGAGAGAGCAGCGACTCCCACTCGTCTTTCGGGGCGTGGCCATGAATGACTTGAAAGCGGCTCCAAAGGTCTTGCGCAGTCTTGTTTGCAATGCTCATAGCGTTTCACTTTCCTTAGTCATGGGGGCGAGGTTCTCTTGCAGCCAAACGGCAAGATCCTGTTCGGTAAAAAACGACTGCTGCAGGACGTTCTGGTATTTCTCGATGCAGCCCCGCAGTTGCGTATGGGCTGTGGCACTGCGTCGACGCCATTCGGCTTCGATCAGGGGATACAGTCGGTCCGCCAGCTCGGGGGTAGCCTCGAGGTCATGCTCGAGCAGCAGATCGGTTTGCCGCAGGAACCTGAGCAGTCCATCGCGCCCACTGCGTACCCCGAACATGCGGACCAGGCTTGAGCCGATCTCGCTCGGGTCCAGGATGTCGAAGATCGTCGGGGCACTGTTGAGCAGCTCTGTGCGAATCCCGCTCTGGATGCTGTGGGTGATGACCCCCGTGATGGCCTGCGCAGGGTTTTCCATCAGGCCGTATAGCCGTTCAGTCAGTCGGCTCAAAGCAAACAAGGACTGATAATCAAAGCCGGACAGCTCCACGCCATACAACTTCTTCAAGGCAACAGCGACTTCAGCCAAGGGCGGATGGCCCGCGCGGTTGGCAAAGCCACCCACCGAGACATCGACGCCCTGCAACCCGAGGGACAGCCCCATCAGGGCATTGGCGGTAGCCATGCCGAAATCGTCATGAAAATGCCCATAGAACCGAATGGCAGGAAAGCGTTCGACCAGTTCGCCGACAAATCCCTGTACCTGATGCGGCAGGCAGGTGCCCGCGGTATCAACGAGCCGAATCTGGCCAACGCCATGGCGAGCCACGAGATCGACGGTGTTGATCAAGTGTGAATGGCACGCCCTGAACGTATCCAGCAGCCCGACCATCACGCCGCCGCCCTGGTAGCGCGACAAGGTGGGGAGAAACTCGTCCAGCCAGGCCAGATTCAGCTCGCGCCGGGTATCGACGCTGTGGGAATTCCAGAGGGTTGAGTCAAAGCCTGCGGCTGGATCCTTGCGCAGGATCGTCGGAAACAGATGCTGGATCTGCTGATCGGACACCGAATGGATCGCTATCAGCCACACCGTTTTGAGCGGCATGCCGCCCTCAGCCAGCTCATTGAGTACCGTCAACGACTGCTCGAAAGTGATGCCCACGTGGGAAATCACCATGAAGCGCGCATCCGCGGCAATGCGGCCGGCCTGCTGGCGCGCCACCAGTTGGCGGAGCAGTTCAATGTTATGGGGGACGTCCGGAAACATGCCCACAACAAGCGTTCTTACGCCGGTGCGGATAATGGCTTCGGCGAGGTCGCACTTGTCTTCAATGGAAGGAGGAACGGTGGCACGCTCGGCGCCCTCGCGCAGTGACTCGTCCATGAGATCGATAGTGCTTTTGAACGAAAACTTAACTTCTGGAATGACCTGGCTGGCGATACTTTCATTAGCAAGTTTATTCATCATGCGGGAACCGCCTGAGTATCTTCCAGCTCTATCACTGCCTCACGTGCCTGTACGGCAAAACCATTGGCAAGCATCCACTGGTCATCCATAAACTTGCTCAGGTACATGTTGCCCGAGTCAGGCAGTATGACCACGATATTCTTTCCCGGGTAACGATGAGCCACGCGCAACGCCACACTCATTGCGCTGCCGCTGGATCCACCACAGAAAATGCCTTCTTCTCGAACAAGACGCCTGGCTATTTCAAATGATTCGGCATCATTGACCTGAACGATGTCATCGATCACGCTGAAATCGATCGCCTTGACCAAATAGTCTTCGCCGATACCTTCCACTTTATAAACCGATGTCTGACTCATCTTCCCGAAGTGGAAGTAGTCATGAAAAACACTGCCAATCGGATCAGCCCCAATCACCTGGATCGCCGGGTTCTTTTCCTTGAGGTAGCGCCCGACACCAGTAATGGTTCCGCCCGTGCCCATGCCACAGACTAAAACATCAATATCGCCTTCAGTCTGTTCCCATAGTTCGGGACCGGTGGTGCGATAGTGGGCTTCAGCATTGAGCGGGTTATTGTATTGGTCAGGGTAGATTGAATCTGGCGTGCGCTCGGCAATATCGCGGGCCATGCTGTAGTAACTGCGAGGGTCATCCGCTTCGACGGCGGTAGGCGCGACGACAACTTCGGTGCCGAACGCCCGCATCCTGGCGATTTTTTCCCCGCTCATCTTGTCCGGAATGGTCACAATGCAACGCAACCCTCGCGCCGCCGCAGCCATGCTCAGTGCTGCGCCAGTATTGCCTGAGGAGTTTTCCACCAGGACGGATCGCGCGTTCAGACTGCCCGCCGAGTCCATTTCCTCGAGAAGAAACTTGACCATGCGGTCTTTAATGCTGCCACCTGGATTCAGGTATTCGAGTTTTGCAAAAATCGTCGCACTGCCTGGAGCAGGGAGTACCTTTTGCAGTTGCACGATAGGGGTATTGCCGACGGCGTCAAGTACGGATTTCAGGGCTTTCACGGTTAGTCCCTTATTTGTGTAGGCTGCACCCAAGTATCAGCGCGATACCGGAGTGTTGATTTGGGCAGTCAGTAACCTGTGTAGAGGGTATTGCTCTTGTTATTGTTTTAGTGCGCACACAAATGCACGCCAAATAAGGGCGATAAGTGTGGCAGCTGGGTGCAATGAGACAGCAGTGCCCTCCCCGCATTTATGTATGTCGAGTACAGGGCCTTGCATGATGCCGATAAGGATCAGCCAGCTTTAACTGTCAGTGGCTACGCCACTTAAAGCCTGGGCTGAATGATAAATCACGAAACGTAAAAGACGGTACGGCGACGCATGAAAGCGGCCGTTGATCAGGTAGGGAAGTGTCATCATCGAGTTCAGCAATGAGCTGAATGAAAGCTGCTCTAATGTACATCCTTGTTCCTCCGCACGATTGCGTGACGAGCTATACCTGCTTTTCCCTTGCAGTCTTTTGTTTGGAGCGTTATCAGCCTGTGACCGTCTGATAACCCTGAAAACTTTTGTAATACTACAAGCCGGCGTTCAGATCTGTCTATAACGATTTCTAAAAATATTTGACGCTGTGTCCCCCCCTGTAACTACCCAGCAATACCCTTGATGTCTGAACACTCTCAACTCAGAAACAATTCTCATTCAGTGATATTCCTGGCTGAAACGTCGCCTTCGCGAGCAAACCCGCCTACCCCGTTTTCTGACTTTTTTGATGATCCGTAAAAATGCCTGGCCTGTCGAAAAGCCAGGGCGCTGAAAGGCTTTTGGGTTTCACCTGGATGGCGAGTCATTCCAGAAGCGAAACCAGGTGAGGCTCGATGGCGGTATCAAACACCTCCAGCAGCGCCAGCGTCACCGGAAGCTTGAAACGCCGCGGGCCCGCGCTCCCAGGGTTGAGATACAAGGTTTCGCCACGCCATTGAATGAGAGGTTTGTGCGAATGGCCGGTGATCACCAGCTTTGTGCCCTCATCAAGCATGGCTGGAACATCGGCGATGTCATGCACGAGCAAGGTTCGCCATCCGCCCAGGTCGAGCCGCAGAAAGTCCGGCAGATGGTCTGCCCAGGGCACGCCCTGGTCGTTGTTTCCGCGCACAACGAACAGCGGAGCGATAGCGGCCAGGTGCTCAAGCACCTCTGGCTTACCGATGTCGCCGGCGTGGATGATTTTTTCGCAGCCCTTCAGGGCAGCCAGTGCCTCAGGACGGAGAAGGCCGTGGGTATCGGAAATCACTCCGACTTTCATGCAGGGCACCGCGAAGGGCTGGAAGTGGATAGCCAGTGTAGCCGCAAGTGTCTCGGGCAGAGCAATGAAGGCGAACTGCATGGCGCCCCCGAAGGCGAAAGCAGCAGCTAGCCAGTGATCGAGGACGGCACCGCCCTCTACGATGTGTATGAGGTTTTTGAAGGTCATTTCACGCAACTTGAATGAGCAAGTGGCTCATGCCGCATACCGGGCCCGACTAAAAAACAGCGCACACCCGTTACCGATGGCATAGATCGAAGCGATGCCCAGATCGAAGCCGGCAATGAAAGATGGCAGCAGAAAAATGCTCGCATGCCCGCATGCTTTCATTTCAGAAAATGACGAAATGGAGGTTTTTGATGCCATTCAGATGTCAGCGTGACATGGTTTATGTCTCTGCCGGCATTCTGCCCCTAACCCCCCACTACAGACGGGCCAAAGATGGTAACAAGGCCTCAAAAGCTGATCCGTGTTTCGCTATTCAGTCGTCGAGGCTTTCAGCCAGAAGGGCTACTAACGCCCTGTGGCTGCGGCTGTTGATCACGTTGCAGTCCGCCTTCTTCCTCACGCCTCGGGTGAGGTATGCAGACTTCAGTATACTGAGAGGCCCCTTTATCCAAGTCAGTGGGTTGCAATGCCGAGCCGCAAACGCAGATCACTCGCATCGTCTTTTAGCTGGGCCTCGCTGGTCCCGGCGGAGCGACGCACATGAGGACAGCCACCTCCCTCACCGCTCGTGAGGTTTACCAGGTGCTCAAAGAGGTCGCTCTGGGTGTACGCACCCTGCGTCGACTGAGCGCGCAGTCCTGGAGCGAGATCCATACCGGACCTATGCCCGTTGAGGTCGATAGCTGGACGCTTACGCTTTTCAATGACTGTGACATCCTGGATTACTGTGATGATGCGTCGTGCCCTGCTGGAAGAACAGGAACGCTTGAAGATTGGCAGCGTTACGGAACCAATCCAGTTGATCTACTGAGCGCTTGGGAACATCGGCAGTTAGAGCTCATGCTCGCCAATCTTTGATACCCCATCCCCCTTCTTCGTCATCCGAAATGCTACTGGTTAAAGCGCTAGTTCTTCCAGGCTGGAAGCCTGGGTATCAGGCCTATGTAGTGCTTGCCTGAAGGATCACCTGTCAGAAAAACACCCGATCAAAAGGGAAAAGCACGCGTCAGTTGTGAGGAAGCTGCTTTCTCTAGGAATGCTCCAAAATTCACTCGGCTTTCCAGCAGAGAACAGATCATCTGCACGCGTCACACGAAGTATCGCCCTACAACCACCCGGGAAATGGCTGACTATCTCAGTCAATGGATTTGGCTCGACTATTAGATCGGGATGACGGCTGGCAACAGCCTATTCCCAGGCGGTGTTGTCTTCAAGACCACCGTGTACTGACGGCTCATTGATCGGTTGAGGTACGCCCATACTTTACAAGTGTGAGCGCGTCAATGGACCGCCCTACAAAACCAAAGCCGCTGTCAATGGCTCAGGAGACCGAAGTGAGAGATCCAGCATCAAAATATGATCTGACATCTACTGAAAATCTCTTGAATCGAAACATCTCAAATCAGGGTGATAAGTTAAACGCCTCGATCAGAGAGCTGCGTACGTCTATTAAAGAACAGAACGAGAGCATAGCCACTCTCAGCAGTGAGCGTTTGTGGGACGCGGCAAGAACGCAGCAAGCCACCGCTGCTTTTCCAACTACCCGTAGGCGTAAGCTTTCTTGATACGGTCGATCAGCCATCGGCCCGCAGGTCCAGGAAGCGCCGTTGCAGGATGCACGGCGGATATTCCCAACTTCACGCCCTCCCTCGGTACGCCTTCGACATCAAGAACGACCAGTGTGCCAGCAGCGATGTCCTGCTCAACCATGTGAAGCGGCATGCTGCCCCATCCAACCCCATCCTTGAGAAACGCGTATTTGGTTGATAGATCTGCCAGACGCCAAGTCAACGGTGAGAGCACACCGAAGTCCTGCCCGATCATTAACTCAGAACGATCAGTCAGAACGAGCTGAATGTGTTTCGCCAGTTCATGCCTTGGCGTTTTTCCAGCCCAAGAGGCCAGCGGATGATCATGAGCCGCAACCATGACGAGCGAGACCTCGCCAATGCGCTCGCTGGATAACGATGCAAAGGAGACAGGCAGAGCCCCCAAAATACCTAAGCTGCACCGTCCGTCCAATATTGGCTGATAAGCCGCACCCAAGGCCTCAACGAAGATTTTCAAGGGGGTAAGCGGGAACCGGCGGGCAAACTCTTTCGCGACGGCGGTTATCGCCGATGTCGGGAAGAACACGTCCATGACCACGGACAGCTCCGGCTCTATCCCCGAGGCCATGAGCTTCGCACGGGCCTTCAACGTATCGACGCCTGACACGATGCTCCGCGCATCCGCCAACAAGAGCACACCTTCTGGAGTGAGCTTGGGAAATCGACCTGAGCGGTCAAACAGGACAACACCCATTTGGTTTTCCAGGCCGCCCACCCATCCACTCACCGCTGACTGCACCCGGTTGAGCTTCCTGGCCGCAGCGGAAAAGCTGCCCTCATCGACTGCGGCGATGAATGTTCTGAGCTGATCCAGTGACACCCCATCGAGCATAACGCCTCCAACCATCCCGAAAACAGATACTTCACATCTCAATATACCGTCTTTTCAGATCCAACCCAGCGGCAGATCATTCCCACACGCCTCCCCCTACACCTCGAAGGTCAGTCACCATGCAACTCCTCCATCTTGATTCCAGCCTGCTGGGCGCTCATTCAGTTAGCCGCCACCTGTCCTCTGACATCGTTGCCCGTTTGGTAAAGCTGCAGCCTGAAATCCGCGTGATTTATCGTGATCTCGCAGACGACCCGGCCTTGCACCTTTCGGGAGCCCACCTGGCGGCATGGCAAGGTGTCGACAGCAAGGACAAGGTGTTGATTGACGATCTGTTCAAAGGCACCGCCTACATGGATGAGTTACTGGGGGCCGATATCGTTGTGATTGGCGCGCCCATGTACAACCTGTCGATACCAACCCCCCTGAAAGCCTGGATTGACCGGATTGCGGTGGCGGGCAAAACGTTCCGTTACACGGCCACTGGGCCAGAAGGTTTGCTGAAGAACAAGCGAGCGTTCATTGCCTCCGCTCGTGGCGGTGTTTATTCAGCGGGAAGCACTGCTGCCGCGCTGGAGCATCACGAGAGCTACTTGATTGGACTCTTGAGTTTTCTGGGCATCACCGACACGACCATCGTTCGTGCAGAAGGGGTTGCGTTCAGCCCCGAGGCGAAAGAAGAGGCCGTTACTCAAGCACGAAAAGCCATTGCTGCCATCACGGCCTGACATTCCGACGCACTGCCATCTTTTGAGGAACTCACCATGACTTACTCCATCATTGGTTCCGGAAAACTCGGAACAGCCCTTGCACGCCAATTTGCCCGAAATGGTATCGAGTTCGGACTGGCCAACACCCGTGGCCCCGACACGCTCACAGCGCTTGCCCAAGAACTGGGCAAGACGATGATTGCGCAGTCCCTCCAGGAAGCGCTCAAGGCCGACATTGTCATCCTCGCCATCCCGTTCAAAGCGCACCGGGAGATCGGGCTCTCGATTGCCGACTGGAAGAACAGAATCGTGATCGATGCAATGAACACCTACGGGGTTTCGCCGGAGGAGCTCGGCGATAGAGAGTCGACTGACATCGTGGCTTCGGCGTTTGTCGGCGCACGAGTGGTCAAAACCTTCAATCAGTTGCCAGCAGCGCTGCTGGCTAAACACCCTGAAGAAAATGGCGGGCGCCGAGTGATGTTTCTGTGGGGGCGTGACCACGATGCCAACACCCATGTCGTCGATTTGGTAGGACAGCTCGGGTTCGCAACGATCAATCTCGGGATGATCGAACAAGGCAGCAAGCTGCTAAGCCTGGGCGGCCCGCTTATCCTTCAGAACATCATTAAGCACCCCTGACTGAATCGGTTCGAATGGAGGTAAACGACGCGGTGCCGACTGATCGATCGACAAGATACTTTGCATGGATGGGCGACTTGGAAAAGTTGCGCCCCACGTCCTGCTCGCGGAAAGGATAGCGAACCAGCAACGTACCGTCGGTATGGGACAAACCGATAGCGCCCTCCAGCCCTACGTCGATCTTTCCAAACAACCGCAGGAAGTTTTCAACCCCAAGGTGACCGACACTACGCCGGCAAATTCACCGCGAGGATCATTGAAACGCCGGCTGATGGTGATCCCCCATTCCTGATTGGATCGGCTCATGATTGGCGGACCAATAAAGATCTCACGGGATGGATCGTCACGGTGATGAATGAAATAGGCACGATCAGTGCTGTTCACCCCGGCTGGAGTCGGCCGGTTGGAGGACATCAACCAGCGCCCCTGATTATCGTATTTGGCGGACGATGCCTTCGGAATAAGTAGCAAGCGTCTGGGTAAGGTTCAAGCCATGGACGTTCACTTCCTCCCGTGCTCGATCTCGAGAAGCCAACACCTCCCAGACAGTCAGTGATGCCAGGGAGCAACCGATAACCAACGCTGCTTCAACTGTTGTAGGCGTCCATCACGGCTCATCTCTTCGAACGCCTTCTGCCAGCGGGCAACCAGGTGAGCGTCCGTCTGCGGGGAGAATGCGATATAGGCGCCCTGTGTCATCAGTGGCAATTGGTAGTGCAGTTCGCCAGGCTCAAGCCCGACCTCATGAGCCAGCGTGGCAATGGTGAGCGTATCCGCGACGATCAGATCTGCCCGTCCCAGGCGTAGCAATCTCATCATCTGCTCTGGGGTTTCCACGCCATACAAATTGCTCATCCCCTGTTTTTTCAGGTAATTGTAAGCCAGCCATTTACGCGGCAGTGCGATCCGGCCGACGGCACTGGCCTCTTGCAGGCTATGTAACGGCTGTGTTTTTCCAGGTCCTGCATACAGCGCCGTTTCGACCTCAAGCAATGGACCTACCCATTGGTAGTGCGACTCGCGTTCGGCCGTACGCAGTACGGTAAAAACCGCAGTGTCTGAGCCTGTGCCCGCGACTTGCAAGGCCCGAAGCAACGGAGCCTGCTCAATATCCACATGATCGCCAGTTCCCTCTGCGAGGGTGCGCACCACATCAACGCCAAACCCCACCAGCTCGTTACCTTGCTGAAAATGCAGGGGAGGATGGTTATCGGTCAGCATGCGCAGATCAGTTGCGGTAGCCGAGTAGGCAAAGAAAAACAGCAAGCAGCCGAGCACCCTTCTCATGAAGCAACCTCAATGTAATGAAGCGCTCAGTTTATGACAGCCCTACTCCAGATGTCTCGGTGGGTACTTTGGCGGCTTGGGGCACCTGCAAACGGCATCGGCCTCACGGGGTATCTGGTTTCACCAGACCACGACACAAACGACAGGGGAACGCTTTGGAAGAGATCGTATTGGCCAACCCAAAATGGATCTTGAGCAAGCACGGCTAGGCGCGTTCGCGCCGCTATAGTCGATTCTATTGCCGACCGTACTTCCAGGAGCTTTTCCCAGTGCCCGACATGCCGACCCATTTCGCTTACACAAAACGCTTCAACACAGTACTCGCCTACATTGATGCCAATCTCGAAGGTGACCTGTCGGTGAAGACGTTGAGCCATGTGGCGAACTTTTCGGTGTTTCACTTCCATCGACAATTCACCGCGTTCGTTGGCGTGCCTGTCTCACGTTATGTGCAACTGATGCGACTACGACGCGCGGCACATCGCCTGGCCGCCCTCGCGGATCACTCGGTACTGGACGCCGCACTCGGTGCCGGCTTTGAAAGTCCCGAGGCATTTTGCAGGGCGTTCAGGCGGGCATTCGGTACGACGCCGAGTGCGTTCAGGAAGGAACCGAACTGGCAGGTCTGGAATGCGGTATTCGCAATCCCTCATTTTTCCAGGACCATCATCATGCAAGTACGAATCGTAGATTTCCCTGAAGTCAGGGTAGCAGCGCTTGAACACTGCGGACCACCCGGGCTCGTCAATGAGAGTGTGCGCACCTTCATCAAGTGGCGTATGCAGAGCGGGCAGTCGCCGGTGGCATCGAGTCGCAACTTTGGCATTCCCTATAACAACCCCGATACGACACCACCAGAAGCTTTCCGCTTCGCAATCTGCGGCGAGATTCACGAGGCCGTGGCGCCGAATGAGTTCGGCGTGCACGAGATCGTCATTCCTGCCGGTCGCTGCGTCGTGGTGCGACACGTGGGGTCACCGGATCACATCGGCGAAACGATCTATCCGATTTACCGCGATTGGCTTCCTGCCAGTGGAGAGGAACTGCGTGACCAGCCGTTGTTCTTCAATTACCTGAGCGTCTATCCCGAGACACCACAGGATCAATGGCAAACAGATGTGTATGTTCCGCTGCAATAGCGGAGCAAGCAGAACCTTCGACCCTGAGCTGACGCTGACGAGCGTCCGTTCAGGATCGATGCAGCCTGTCGCGAAAGGCTGCAGCATCCCAGTAAGCAAACGCCTGCCTTTGAACGTGCAGGTCCGGTTTGGCCCATAGCTGAGGTTTGTGTCAGCGCTGTTTGCCCGCGATAGCGCTTTTGACAATGCAATTGCGGACAAACTCTGTTCACGTAGCATTTGCTAATCCTGCGTCGCTTGCCTGCCGCCAAACCGACGCTGAACCTGCGCCACATCCCTGACCGCGCCGCGAGCCGCGTTCGATGTCAGCGCCGCATATGCCTGAAGCGCAGGCGACACTAGTCGCGCCCGTGCAGCTGGCTGCCAGGCTTGCGCCTCCCTGGCATCCATTGAGCGGTAACGCTGGTTCAACGTCGTTTCCTCGACCATCAGTTCAACAGTACGGTTGGGAATATCAATCTTGATCAGATCCCCTGTTTCCACTAGGCCGATCAATCCACCTTCCGCAGCTTCCGGTGATACATGTCCGATGGACAGGCCGGAGCTGCCGCCCGAAAATCGCCCATCCGTCAAAAGAGCACAGGACTTCGCCAGCGCTTTGGATTTGAGATAACTGGTGGGATAGAGCATTTCCTGCATACCAGGACCGCCCTTGGGGCCTTCGTAGCGGATGACCACGACATCGCCCGGCACTACTTGGTCACCGAGGATACCGGCCACGGCCGCTTCCTGGCTTTCGAAGACCACGGCCTTGCCTTTAAACACCAACATGGAGGGGTCGACGCTGGCTGTTTTGACGATACAGCCCTCCGGCGCCAGGTTGCCAAACAGTACCGCGAGGCCTCCGTCCTTGCTGAAGGCTTGTTCAGCGCATCGGATAGCGCCCGTTGACCTGTCTGTATCCAGCGCTTCCCAGCGGGCCGACTGACTGAAAGCCCTCTGGGTGCGGATATTGCCCGGCGCCGCACGGAAAAATGTCTGCACCTGTTCGTCCGGGCTACGGGCGATATCCCAGCGGTCCAGCGCGTCTTTCAAGGTGGGGGCGTGGACGACAGGCAAACCCGTGTCGATCAAGCCAGCACGGTCCAACTCGCCAAGGATCGCCATGATACCCCCGGCTCGATGCACGTTCTCGATGTGCACATTGTTACTGGCGGGCGCCACTTTACACAGCCACGGGACTTGGCGAGACAGCCGGTCAATGTCCGCCATGGTGAAATCCACGCCGCCTTCGCGCGCAGCTGCCAATAGGTGAAGGACGGTGTTGGTCGAGCCGCCCATGGCGATGTCCAGGCTCATGGCGTTTGAAAAAGCAGCTCGGTTGGCAATGTTGCATGGCAATGCCCGCGCATCGTTCTGTTCGTACCAACGCTTGGCTAGCTCGACAATCAGCCGCCCGCTCTGGCGAAACAATCCCTCACGCTCGACATGGGTCGCCAGCACCGTACCATTGCCCGGCAATGCCAGGCCAAGTGCCTCCGTCAGGCAATTCATCGAGTTGGCGGTGAACATACCGGAGCACGAACCGCAGGTAGGGCAGGCAGCGCGCTCGACTGCCGAGACCTCCTCGTCGCTATAGGAGTCATCGGCGGCGATCACCATTGCGTCGATCAGGTCCAGAGACTGGAGCTTGCCTTTGATCACCGCCTTCCCGGCCTCCATCGCACCACCAGAAACGAACACGGTAGGGATGTTCAGGCGCATGGCAGCCATCAGCATGCCGGGGGTGATTTTATCGCAGTTGGAGATGCACACCAGTGCATCGGCGCAATGGGCATTGACCATGTATTCAACGGCATCGGCGATCAGTTCCCGCGATGGCAATGAATAGAGCATGCCGTCGTGGCCCATGGCGATGCCATCGTCGACAGCGATGGTATTGAACTCCTTGGCCACGCCACCGGCCTGCGCCACTTCGCCGGCAACCAGTTGGCCGAGATCCTTGAGGTGTACGTGACCTGGGACAAACTGCGTGAAGCTGTTGGCGATGGCAATGATGGGTTTGCCGAAGTCATCATCCGTCATGCCTGTGGCTCGCCAAAGGCTGCGGGCGCCGGCCATATTGCGGCCGTGGGTGGTGGTTCTCGAACGATAAGCGGGCATTGAGTCCTCCTGGGCTGACGGTATGGACTCAGGCTAACGATTGAGTGGATGATATTAAAATATATTATTTATGGCTTATTAAGTCCCTGGAGATATAAGAGATGGACGTTCGCCAGCTCAGGCACTTTGTAGCTGTCGCCCAGACCTTGCACTTCAGCCTGGCAGCGCAACGCCTGTGCATGACCCAACCACCGCTGAGTCAGTCGATCATGGCGCTGGAGCGCGAAGTCGGCGCTTCGCTGTTCGTACGCACCAAGCGCAGCGTGGCGCTGACTCCGTTCGCCGAGCAATGGCTACCTCAGGTACGGGCCGCGCTCGACGCTATCGATGCGCTTGGTCATACGGCGCAAGCCATTCTTCGGGGCGATGCCGGCACGCTGGAACTGTCTTTTGTCAGTACCGCCGACTACAGCATTCTTCCCGTGCTGGTCCAACGATTTCGCAGCCTGTATCCAACGGTGGAACTATCGCTGATGGAGGCCACCAGTGACCTTCAGATAGCGGCGCTGGTCGAGGGGCAGGGGCACGCGGGCATCGTGATCGCTAACCCTTGGGCCTCTATTCCCGATCGATTGGCCTACCGATCTTTGGTAGTCGAACCACTGATTGCCGCTGTGCCGGAGACGTGGATGCTGGACGGACGCCTGGTCGAGGTTGATGGACGGCTATCTTCAGATGCGATGATCTCTTGCCCCTTGGTGGTATTTCCCAGGCGTGCGGCACCGGCGTTCTATGATCTGGTCACCGGCTACTACACAGCGTGCGGCGGTAGCCTGCATATTGCCCAGCATGCTATCCAGATGCAGACAATCATCAGCTTGGTATCGGCAGGCATGGGCATCGCGCTGGTGCCTGCATCACTGCGTCACCTGGCGCGCTCGGGGGTGCGCTATCTCACGTTGGAGAATAATGCGCCGCATCTGGAAACAGGCCTGGTCTACCGCCGCGACGATACGACACCGACCCTCGCCAACTTCCTGCACGTGGCCAGTCAATTACTCGAACTGGACATAAGCTGATCCCAGGCCGAGCATGGGCGGCCCCTGCCCTTTCGAGAGGAGCAGGGACCTACTACTGAGCGGTCCAAACGGCCAGCTCATAGCCATCTGGATCGATGAAGTGGAACCTGCTTCCGCCAGGGAACGCAAAGGTTTCGCGGGAAATAACAGCCCCCAACGCTTTGAGCCGCTGCTGCGCCCCATCGAGATCATCCGAGTACAAAATGATCAAAGGACCGCCGGGCCGAACGGGCTCCCCCGTAGTGAAGCCCCCCGTCAGGCGACCATCACTGAACTCTGTATAGGCAGGGCCGTAATCGACGAATGTCCAGCCGAACGCCTCGCCGTAGAAGGCTTTGCTACGGGCGATGTCGCCGACGTTGAACTCGATGTTGTCGATCTGTCGGTCTTTACCACGAACGCTCATGGGTGCCTCCTTGGCTGATTTCGGAGAAACGATAATAACGCATCGACCGTTACGGCTCGTAGGCATACCACTGGCATTGCCGGCGGGATAGGAATCACAAAACCAAATCGGCCAGCGCGATTGGACAACCTGGCAAAGGCAGGTGGCGAAGCGCACCATATAGCGGCGCCCAGGGCAGCCGTTCGGTGCATATGTGGCTGCAGACATATGTGTGGCTGCAGCAAGGCAACCCCAGCAAGGTCAATGACAGCTATTACTATTTTGCCGTCGCCGCCACCATCCATGGTTCAAGTCGTTTACCAAAAGCAATCGCGGCCTCAAATGAAGGCGACCCGCTATTTGATGCGGAGTAACCGTTTTCCTGAACGGTTCGCTGCATCGGCTCAAATACAGACCTGAACGTAAACGGCACGTTGATGTTTTCAGCCCCCCTCTGATTGACATAACCTATAAGCATTGCCTGATTATTATGAGTGTAAACCATCGCTCGGACCTGTCCACGGACAATGCTGTATTGAGTCGTATCCGGGTACTTCGCACGCAGGGCTTCGCGGCTTACGCCAGCGTCAACAATGAATAGTCGACTGCTCATACTCTGCTCTCTAGCCAGCGTTGTTGGCTGTTTTTTATTTAATTCGGCGGCTTCCATTTTCCTGGCAACCTCAACCGCGTGTTGATATGCTCGACCATTAAATTCCAAAACTACAAATACCTGTCTGGAATGTTGCTTTTGATAGTAAGCGCGGCCTTGTTCCGTATCGATCGGTGCTGAAACATCAAATCCCAATTCGGCAAGCTTCTCCTTGCCAAACCATCCATCACTGTCCTCTTCGCCGGAAGCCCCCATGCTAAAAGGGCCGGTAGACCTCGCTATCAGTCTTAGCGACATCCCACTATTGTCAGCACCTTCCCTTCCACCATAAGGAACTTGCAATTCACGCTGCGACAACTTAAGCACACTCTCGGGCGTTCCACTTTTGTTGTATGCAACGCCCAGCAGCACGACCACATTTGTGATCAAAATCAACCCTACTCCGGCGATCAACGAGTGTCGACGCGTCCAGTTCATCATTTCGCCTCCCCGGATTGTGCTGTCCTCAACCGCTTGAGAACAACGAGTATGAGCACAGCCGTCAGAGCCAGCACGAAAAAGAACAAATATTTCGGCATAGACGCCCACCACCAATCGTAAAGTTTGGTGTAAAGGAAAACCACGAAAAACGTCATGCCAGTGTTCACCACTTCCGGCCAATAATTTCGTATACCGAGCCAAATTGCGCCACTACTAAAAAGGAAGCCTGCGACCTGATAGCAATGTTTGATAAACACGGGATCAGCTTCAAAATAACTGCCACCGCCCCAATTGGCCAATACCAGCATGGGCAGAAACAATGTCAGAAAAGAAAAGACTCGGTATATCACAGCAAACCCGGAAAAACTCCGGTGCGGCACAAATAGCGCCACAAGAAAGAGTAAAATCGCAGCAGGAAAAAAATTCTCTGGTCGATCACCAAGGTCGAGCCAATACATGCCACCCCACGTCCCGGCACGAGCAGCAATGAAGCCAACAAGGCAAAGAATGCCGGCGGCAAGCAGCAAACGCAACTTGCATGTATATGCCAGAAGGAGTGCTAATGCCGCCCAGACAATCAAGGCGTTGCCAGATGAAGTAATATTGAAGATTTGCCCAAGCATCGTAATATCGAGAACGAAACAGGCAAATGCCACCAGGGCCGCTAGTTTAGTGAAGTAACCGGTAGCGTCGTTACTTTGTATCCACATCGTGCCAAGAAAAGTGCCCAGCGGGGCCAATACCAGTGTCGTGACCTGCGCCGGGGTAGAGAGCATCCCCCAGAACTTATAGAAGAGGAAGAAAATGCTTGCCGCCAAGGCCAGCGCCCCCAGAAACGAGGCAGCACGCATGCCGATCGAGAGTTGCCGAGATGCCGTCGTTCGATCGATGTCGAACGAGCGAATATAGCTGTCCAGCAAGTCGCGATGATGGTAGGCCACCGAGTCCCGCTGCTCTTCTGAAAGCGTAAGTACACCATGCTGCTCAAGCCGTGCCAGCTCTTGCTGGAATACCCTGATATCGTCTGCGCGCTGCTGTGCATCTGTTTGCGTGAATGCGGTCATAGAGACATCCATTTCTGAGGCGAACGCTTGATGGGTAGCTCGAAAACCCGATGCCACGTCGCAACCTAGTCAATCGCATGCCGCATGTCCACATTGCGCGATCCAGCCTGTCTCCGATAGGTGAGTAGGCGGTTCCCCATTGCCACAGGTCGTGGAGCCGACGTAGCAGGGAAACGCTGTTGTCATACCTCGTAAACCAGGCCCCCAACGCTGATCAATCCCTCACAATTCGACGCGCTGATTTGACACCGATTACCCCGCATGGCGCCTTGGTACAGGATGATGTTTCTTGCCAGGAGTACGCTGAGCGCGCCCGCGGCCACCCCCGTCGCAGCATCCTCCAGGCTCTCTTCCAGATGATTGAAATTACGTCCCTCGTACTGATTCATTTCGCGGTGCGCGTAGGCGTAAATGCCGCTCACGGCTGCCCTCTGCCCCCATGCGACTATCCCATTCAGGTGGGGGCGCAACGCGTACAACGCCTCGGGACTGACCATTTCAACCAATAGCTTGGGGCTGCCGATTGACGCGATGGCCGCCGGGGTCTTGATCGCTGACTCAGTGCAGCCAAGCAGTTCTGCGACGGCGCCGACAGTGGGCACAGGCCTTTTCACATGATCAGGCTCGACGCTGGTACGCAGCTCATTTCCTGCGTGCGCAAAGGTCAATACCTGTTTGCTCATGGACGTCAGTGCTGACCCTGAGTACTCAGCGACATGATGGGTTTGCATGTAATGCGCAGCCGCCAGGGATGCGTGCAGACAGAGGGGACTTCGAGCATGCGGATAATAAAAATCGAGAACGCACGGTCCGATACCGTCTTCCATTGTGTTGATGAAGACGCAGGCATTGGCCTTCTGTTCGGCTGCGAATTTTTGCCGCTCAGCGACCGACCATTCGGAGGAACCCCTTTGAAAAATGACCAAAGCTTCATTTCCACTGTCCGGGCCTGTTCCGAAACATCTAAATCGCTTTAAGTGCATTTTTTACATTCACACGCGGTGGGTAATGGGTATTCAGGGTAGAGAACGCCACAAGCATCGTCCCATCCGTTTGGGTCAGCTTACTTTTTGTCTAACGGGTGGTTACGTCCGTTACTCACCGGCACCCTGCCCAAGTCTGCCGGGTCAACACCGTACAAGCAGCCAACGTTGTAGGCGCACTGTGACGGATCGATTCGCCTGATGTGATGGGTGTAAACCCCACAGACGGAGCAGAAATAGTGGCAGGCCTGCTGGGTATTGAAGCGATACGCTTGATCATCGATTTCGTCCTTGTACGGCTCGGTTGACTACGTGGTACTCGCAGATTATCGAAGCGCCAGGCTGGGCGCACCTGATTGACCAGGGACTCCGCTTTGCAGGGCTGTCGTGCACTGCATACGCATGCATTCGGCAAAGCCCATGCACGGGAGGAAGAAATGAGTTCAGTCCTTACAACCAAAGCCTGGCTTCTCGCTCACTCGGGTCTGAAGTTCAATAGCCGTGTCAGCCCCCCACCGTGGCAATCAGGGGAGGCTGGATTAGTACGTATCGATGGATAAAGGGGCAAAGGAAGCAAGAGCCGCGAGAAATACGATCAGACGTTCAGGGTGAGAAATGGACATCAGCGTTCCACGGCGAGATCATAGGGCAGTACAACGATAACATGTTAACTTTATAACTTGAGCCCTTCCCGCTCAGCGCGTGATCACGGTTTGATATTTTTCAGCTCATTGAGCAGAGCCAACAACTGATCCATTTTTTCCGCACCAAACTGTTCCTGGATTTTAAGATAGTTGCTTTCCATGCCTTCGCTCATGGAGACGAAGCATTGTTGGCCTCGCTCTGTCAGCGCGACAAACACACGCCGTTGATCTTGGCTGGACTTCTGCCGACGCACGAGTCCATCGCGCTCCAGACGGGTCAAAACACCCGTCATGCTCGGCTTGAGAATGCATGCCTGCTGCGCAAGTTGATGGCTCTCAAGTTCACCCTGCTGACGCAATATCCGAATGACCCGCCACTGTTGTTCCGTCAGGTCATGCTGGTTAAGCGATGGCCGAAAGAATGCCATCGCAGCCTCACGGGCTTGCAACAGGGTCAGAGTCAGTGAAGGTCTGGGGTTTGCCATAATCGAACTACTTGAGTGGGCGAGTCGGCAGCTTAGTGTCGCCAGCAAGCCGGTGCAAGGTACTGGCCAATGCCCGACCGCTGCCTTGCCAACCTGCTCCACATAACGAATACCGTAGCCCCTTCCCGGGTTGCGACGACCTATGAAAAGTGCAATTCATTCCCTGTAAACGCCATTCTGTCGCACCTGACCTGTTGCCATGATCCAGCGCAAGATCAACGCAATTAACCCGCCAGTTCAGCGCAACCCTGATTGGCGCTGGCGGTACTCTCCCGGAGTGACATGCGCATAGCGTTGGAAAAAACGACTGAAATAGGCTGGGTCCTTGAATCCCAGTTGGTAGCAGATTTCATTGGCCGAGCCACCGGTGAACAGCAACAAGCGCTTGGCTTCCTGCATGACGCGTTCAAGGATCAGTCGCTTCGACGGCAGATCGGCAATACGCCGGCAGACATCGTTGAGCCTGGCCTCGGTCACACCAATGCCATTGGCATAGCGCGACAGCGGCCAATGCTGCAGGTAATGGTCTTCGATCAACTCGTTGAAACGATGAAAGATCCGCAAGTCTTCATGGCGGGCCGGGCGGGCCTCCAAGGAGTTGGCGCAAAGCCTGAGCAGGCTGATCATGATCAACCGCGTCAGGCTGTCCAGCGCCGCCCCGCGTCCCGGGCCTTCAGCATTGATCTCGCTGCACAGCTCTTCGAACAGAAACTCCAACCTCCTGACCTCGGGATGGAACTGCGGTGCCAGCCGCGCCAACGCAACACAAGCGGCCGGCAACTGCGGGCCGGGCGCCAGGCTCGGATCGGCATCGATCAAGCCCCAGACCAACTGCTGACGCACCGTCAGCACATGCCCATCCGCATCCGCTTCGGTGACGAAGGCATGGGCCACCGTCGGTGGCGTGAGGAAAAACATCGGCCCCGACTCGAGGTACTGCCGGTCATCCAGATAGACCCGCACCGCGCCGCTCTTCACGTAATGCACCTGGAAGAACCGGTCGTGGCGATGCACCGGCATGTTGCGACCGAAGAATCCCGCCAGATTGCCGAGTTTGTCGTAGTGCACCTCGGCATCGCTGTAGCGCTGGTCGTAGACCTGACCGATGTTGATATTGGGGATCGGCTGATGATCGATCATCGCTGGAGGCTCTTTCTTGTTGGGGGTGTTGGCCGTGCAAGGGTTTCATCCTGCGCCGGTTTGCCACGGCTCACCAGCGCTGGAAGAGTTTGCCACGCTTGACGATAGTTAACATATTAATTATAACGTTAATAGGTTAATGATTATCCAACGGAGCAGTCACTGCCCCGCCACTGCCAGGAGAAAAGCATGAGCCGTGCCCTGCATGATCTTGCGAACGGCACCCTGTTCGGCGTTGCGCTGAACTACCAGGGGTTGCTGAACCAACGTATCGCCGAATTCGAGCAAGCGCCTTACCAGAAACCGCCCGTCAAACCGGTGCTGTTCATCAAGACGCCCAACACCCGCAATAGCCATGACGGCGTGGTGCTGCATCCCCACGGCGAACGCCTGCAGCCGGGTCCGGCACTGGGTGTGGTGATCGGTAAAAGCGCCAGCCGTGTCAGCGTTGAAAGCGCGCTGGAGCATGTGGCCGGCTACACCATCGTCAATGAGTTCAGCTTGCCGGAAGACAGCTACTACCGTCCGGCCGTCAAGGCCAAGTGCCGTGACGGCTTTTGCGCGCTGGGCCCGGAACTGGTGCCCCATGACCAAGTCGCCAATCCGCATCAGTTGGACCTGAAACTGTTCGTCAACGGTGAGCTGCGCCAGCAGAACTCCACGACCAACTTCGTGCGGGGTATTCCCCAACTGATCGCCGAAATCAGTGAGTTCATGACCCTGCACGAAGGCGATGTGCTGATCACCGGCACCCCGGAAGGCCGTGTCGATGTCCAGCCCGGCGACACCGTCGAAGTCGAAATCAGCGGCCTGGGCCGCCTCGTCAACCACATCGTGGCCGAGTAACAGGAGCTTCCATGAAACACGCCCGTATCCGCTTTGAAGGCGAAGTCCACCAGGTCCAGGTCGAAGCGCAGAACGCCGTGCGCCTGGCTGATGGCCGCCTACTGGCTGAGTCCCAGGTCGAGTGGTTGCCGCCGGCCACCGGCAGCATGTTCGCCCTGGGTTTGAACTACGCCGACCACGCCGCCGAACTGGCCTTCAAGCCACCGACCGAGCCCCTGGCCTTCATCAAGTCCCCCGGTACCTACACCGGCCACAACCAGACCACCTGGCGCCCGGATAACGTCGCCTACATGCACTACGAGTGTGAGCTGGTGGCGGTGATCGGCAAGCCAGCCCGCAACGTGAAGCGCGAAGATGCGCTGCAATACCTGGCCGGCTACACGGTGTGCAACGACTACGCGATTCGTGACTACCTGGAAAACTACTACCGGCCCAACCTGCGGGTGAAGAACCGCGACGCCACGACGCCGGTCGGCCCCTGGATCGTCGACGTCACCGATGTGCCGGACCCGAGCAACCTGAAACTGCGCACCTGGATCAACGGCGAACTGCGCCAGGAAGGCTCGACCTCGGACATGATTTTCGACATCCCTTACCTGATCGAATACCTGTCCAGCTTCATGACCCTGCAACCTGGCGACATGATCGCCACGGGCACGCCGGAAGGCCTGGCCGATGTGGTGCCGGGCGATGAAGTGATTGTGGAAGTGGAAGGCGTAGGTCGCCTGGTCAACCGTATCGTCAGCGAAGCGGAGTTCTTCTCCGCCCGGAAAGAGGCTTGAGCACTATGATCAAACATTGGATCGACGGCCGCGAGGTCGAAAGCAAAGACGTGTTCGTCAACTACAACCCGGCCACCGGTGAGGCGATCGGCGAAGTCGCCAGCGGCGGTGCCGAGGAAGTGGCTCAGGCGGTAGCTGCAGCCAAGGAGGCCTTCCCGAAGTGGGCCAATACCCCGGCCAAGGAACGCGCCAAGCTGATGCGCAAGCTCGGTGAACTGATCGAGCAGAATGTTCCGCATTTGGCGGAGCTGGAAACCCTGGACACTGGCCTGCCGATCCATCAGACCAAAAACGTGTTGATCCCGCGTGCCTCGCATAACTTCGATTTCTTCGCCGAAGTCTGCACCCGCATGGACGGTCACAGTTACCCGGTCGACGACCAGATGCTCAATTACACCTTGTACCAACCGGTGGGTGTCTGTGCGCTGGTCTCGCCCTGGAACGTGCCGTTCATGACGGCGACCTGGAAGACCGCGCCGTGCCTGGCACTGGGCAACACCGCTGTACTGAAGATGTCCGAGCTGTCACCGCTGACCGCCAATGAGCTGGGGCGCCTGGCCGTCGAGGCCGGTATTCCCAAGGGTGTGCTCAACGTCATCCAGGGCTACGGTGCCACGGCCGGTGATGCACTGGTCCGCCACCCCGACGTGCGGGCGATCTCCTTCACCGGCGGCACCGCCACCGGCAAGAAAATCATGCAGACCGCCGGCCTGAAAAAGTACTCCATGGAGCTGGGCGGCAAGTCGCCAGTGCTGATCTTCGAAGACGCCGACCTGGACCGCGCCCTCGACGCAGCACTGTTCACCATCTTCTCGCTCAACGGTGAACGCTGCACCGCCGGTAGCCGGATCTTCATTCAGGAAAGCGTCTACCCGCAGTTCGTCGCCGAGTTTGCCGCCCGCGCCAAGCGCCTGATCGTCGGCGACCCGCAGGACCCAAAAACCCAGGTTGGCTCGATGATCACTCAGGCCCACTATGACAAGGTCACCGGCTACATCAAGATCGGTATCGAGGAAGGCGCCACCTTGCTGGCCGGCGGCCTGGCGCGTCCGGCCAACCTGCCGGCGCACCTGAGTCGCGGGCAGTTCATCCAGCCGACGGTGTTTGCCGATGTGAACAACAAGATGCGCATTGCCCAGGAAGAGATCTTTGGTCCGGTGGTGTGCCTGATCCCATTCAAGGATGAAGCCGAGGCCCTGCAGTTGGCCAACGATACCGAATATGGTCTGGCGTCCTATATCTGGACCCAGGACATCGGCAAGGCCCATCGCCTGGCCTACGGCATCGAAGCCGGCATGGTCTTCATCAACAGCCAGAACGTGCGCGACCTGCGTCAGCCGTTCGGTGGGGTGAAAGGTTCCGGTACCGGCCGTGAAGGCGGCCAATACAGCTTCGAAGTCTTCGCCGAAATCAAGAACGTCTGCATCTCCATGGGCAGTCATCACATCCCGCGCTGGGGTGTCTGAACCACCGGTAGCGGCTGTTGAAGACCAGATGGGCCGGACATCGGCTTTTCGCAGACTTCACTGCCCGCCCGATTGAATCGAATAACAACAATTTCAGGAGAATCATCATGGGCGAAGTCGTCCTGGCCGCGAAGATCTGCCACGTTCCATCGATGTACCTGTCCGAACTGCCCGGCAAACATCACGGTTGTCGCGAAGCGGCGATTGCCGGACACAAGGAAATCGGCCGTCGCGCCCGCGAACTGGGGGCCGATACCGCGGTGGTGTTCGACGTGCACTGGCTGGTCAACAGCGGCTATCACATCAACTGCGGCAAGCAGTTCCAGGGTATCTACACCAGCAACGAACTGCCGCACTTCATCAAGAACATGGAATACGCCTACCCGGGCTGCCCGGAACTGGGCGAGTTGATCGCGGCCGAGGCCAATCTGGCCGGGGTCCGCACCATGGCTCACAACATCCCGAGCCTGGAGCTGGAATACGGCACGCTGGTGCCGATGCGCTATATGCACATGGGCGTCCCCGATGAGCAGAAATTCAAGGTGATCTCCATTGCCGCCTGGTGTGCCTGGCACCGCCTGGAAGACAGCTTTGCCTTTGGCGCCGCCGTACGCCGGGCCATCGAGAAGAGCGACCGCAAGGTGCTGGTACTGGCCTCAGGGTCGCTGTCGCACCGTTTCTCCGATGACCGCGAAGCCGAAGCCAACATTCATAACTGGACCCGTGAGTTCGACAAGCAGATGGACCTGCACGTGGTCGAGATGTGGAAGCAAGGCCGCTTCAAGGAATTCTGCGCGATGCTCCCGGACTACGCAGAGCATTGCTTCGGCGAAGGCAAGATGCACGACACGGCCATGCTCCTCGGCCTGCTCGGCGCCCCTGAGTACAACAAGCCGGTGGAAGTGCTGACCGAGCCCTTCGGCAGTTCCGGTACTGGTCAGATCAACGCCATTTTCCCCCTCTGATACGCGCTCGCGGGCCCCCCTTCGGGTGCTCGTGGCCCGGGAGACGCACATGCCGCATTTCATCGCCGAGTACACCGACAACATCGAACAGCAGGCCAACCTGCCCGCGTTATTCGAAAAGGTACACGCCGTCCTGGGAGACAGCGGCGTATTTCCCCTGGGTGGGATTCGCAGTCGCGGAGTGCGCCTGGACACCTGGCGCATGGCAGACGGCAAACACGATTACGCCTTCGTCCATATGACCCTCAAGGTCGGCCACGGGAGGGATCTGCCAACCCGCCGGGCCGTCGCCGAAGCGCTGTTCAAGGTCATCACCGAACATTTCGCCGAACTGCAAGCACAGCGGTTGCTGGCGCTGTCGTTCGAAATGATCGAGCTGCACCCCGAGCTGAACTTCAAACAGAACAACGTGCATGCCTTCCTGAAGAACCAGGCGGGCTGATTCACACACTTGCCGAACACGGTCGTCCTCACAGTAAGAGATCCTCGTCATGCTCGATCAACAGCAAATCCAGCAGGCCGCCGCACAACTGGACCGCGCCGAACGCTCCCGGGAGCAGGTCCGACAATTTTCCCTCGATCACCCGGCGATCACCATTGAAGACGCCTACGCCATCCAGCGCGCCTGGGTCGCCCAGAAGATCAAGGACGGGCGCAAGCTGGTCGGGCACAAGATCGGCCTGACCTCCCGGGCCATGCAAGTGTCCTCGAACATCAGCGAGCCGGATTACGGCGCCCTGCTCGATGACATGTTCTTCGACGAAGGCACCGACATTCCGTTCAAGCGCTTCATTGTGCCGCGGGTGGAAGTGGAACTCGCGTTTATCCTTGGCAAGCCGCTCAAGGGCCCGAACTGCACGATTTTCGACGTGCTCGATGCCACCGAATGGGTGATCCCGGCGCTGGAAATCATCGACGCTCGGATTCAACAGGTCGACCCGCAGACCCAGGCGACCCGCAAGGTCTTCGACACCATTTCCGACAACGCTGCCAACGCCGGTGTGGTCATGGGCGGCCGCGCCGTGCGACCCACCGAGATCGACCTGCGCAAGGTGCCGGCAGTGTTGTACCGCAACGGCGTGATCGAAGAGTCGGGGGTTTCCGCCGCAGTACTCAATCATCCAGCCAAAGGCGTGGCCTGGCTGGCGAACAAGCTGGCGCCTTACGACGTCACCCTGCAACCGGGGCAGATCATCCTTGGCGGCTCCTTTACCCGACCGGTGGCGGCCAGCCCGGGCGACACCTTCCATGTCGACTACGACATGCTGGGCTCTATCTCCTGCCGCTTCGTCTAATCCCTGGAGGACCGACTTATGGACATGCCCATCAACCGCTTCAAGCAACGCCTGCAAAGTGGCGAAACACAGATCGGCCTCTGGCTCGGCCTGGCCGATGCCTACTGTGCCGAGTTGGCGGCGAATGCCGGTTTCGATTGGCTGCTGATCGACGGCGAACATGCCCCGAATGACCTGCGCGGGATGCTCGGCCAATTGCAGGCCGTCGCCCCCTACGCGAGCCAGGCGATCATCCGCCCGGTCATCGGCGATACCGCACTGATCAAGCAGGTCCTGGATATCGGTGCCCAAACCTTGCTGGTGCCGATGGTCGAAAGCGCCGTGCAGGCCCGCGAGCTGGTGCGCGCGATTCACTATCCGCCCCAGGGCATTCGCGGTGTTGGCAGTGCACTGGCGCGGGCATCGCGTTGGAACAGCATTCCCGGTTACCTGGAGCAGGCCGATGCACAGATGTGCCTGCTGGTGCAGATCGAGAGCCGTGAAGGCCTGGCCAACCTGGATGCCATCGCTGCGGTCGAGGGAGTCGACGGGGTATTTATCGGTCCGGCGGATTTGAGTGCGTCCATGGGCCATCGTGGCAACCCCGGGCACCCCGAGGTGCAGGCGGCCATCGAGGACGCCATCGTGCGGATCAGGACCGCCGGCAAGGCGGCTGGCATTCTCAGTGCGGACGAGGCACTCGCCCGACGCTATATCGAGCTGGGGGCGGCGTTCGTCGCCGTGGGTGTCGACACCACGGTGCTGATGCGTGGCCTGCAAACCCTCGCGGCCAAATTCAAGGATGCTCCGGCTCCCACGAATACGGGCGGCGTCTATTAAGACAAGGCCTTGACGTGATCCCTTTGGAGCAGGGCTTGCCCGCGTAGCTGTTGACGGCCCCAAGGGCCTTTCGCGAGCAAGCTCTGCTCCCACAGGTTTGATTCAACGCTTGATGGTCTTCAACTCATTGAGCAGCCCGAGCAAAGTCTGCAACTTCTCCTCGCCCAACTGCGCCTGCAACCGCTGATAGTTCTCCTCCATGCACTGGCTCATGGACTCAAAACTGACCTTGCCCTTCTCGGCCAAGCTCACCAGCACACGCCGCTGATCCTGCTCGGCCTTGCGCCGATGGACCATACCCGCCGCCTCCATGCGCACCAGCACGCCGGTCATGCTCGGTTTGAGAATGCAGGCCAGCTCGGCCAGTTGATAGATCTCCAGCTCATCGTGCTGGCTCAGAATGCGGATAACCCGCCATTGCTGCTCGGTCAAACCATGCTGGTTGAGCGAGGGTCGGAAAAAACTCATGGCCGCTTCACGGGCTTGCAAGAGGGTCAACGTCAGGGATTGTCGGGGTTTGAGCATCGGCGTCAGGATCACGGCATATTTAGTTAATAGTTTAACGAAATTCTAGCACTGTCCAACCCATGACACGCCATAACTTGTGGGGCTGGCGAAGGCTCTGGCGCGCTGAATCAAAAAGCCCGGCACAGAGAATCAAGACATCCGGCGCGCCTTGGCCCTTAATAAGCCTTATCCGCGACAGAGCTTCTTGAAGTCCCTGCATTGAGCTTTCCTTCACTTTTTCAGGCTGCGCCATGATCAATATCGAAACGCCTACCTATTACACGGCCACCAAGAAATACAACCTCAGCTTCCCGACCCTGGAACAGGATGTGGAAGCGGACGTCGTGATCATTGGTGGCGGTTTCTCCGGCATCAACACCGCCCTTGAGCTCGCCGAAAAAGGCATCACCAATATCGTCGTGCTGGAAGCGCGTTACCTGGGCTTTGGCGGCACCGGGCGCAATGGCGGGCAGATCATGGCCGGTATCGGTCACGACCTTGAGAAGATCAAGAAGGACGTAGGCGAAGACGGCCTGCGCCAGATCTTCGAAATCAGCGACCTGGGCGCCGACATCATCAAGAACCGCATCGCCAAGTACGACATCGATGCCGATTTCTGCCACGGCTACGGTTACATGGGCTTCAATGCCCGCCAGGAAAAAACCCTGCGGGCCTGGGAAAAAGACTTCAAATCGATCAATACCCAACATGAGATCCGCTTTCTCGGCGGTTCCGACGTCAAGCAGATCATCGGCTCCGACGCCTACAGCAGTGCCCTGCTGCATATGGGCGGTGGCCATGTCCACTCGCTGAACCTGCTACTCGGTGAAGCCAAGGCCGTGGTCAGCCACGGCGTGCGGATTTTCGAGAACAGCCCGGCCCTGGAAGTCAGCTACGGCGAACGCATCACCGTGCGTACCGGACGCGGCTCGGTCAAGGCCAGCAAGCTGCTATGGGCCTGCGACAGCTTCCTCAACAAGCTGGAGCCCGAGCTGCACCGCTCGACCATCAACACCTATGCCTTCCAGATGATGACCGAGCCGCTTTCGGACGAGCTGATCCAGCGTATCAGCCCGATTCGCGGTGCCTACAGCGACATTCGCCCGGTGATCGACTACTACCGTGTCACCAACGAAAACCGCCTGCTGTTCGGCGCCGCCACCCCGCTGGTCGAGCATATCCCCCAGGACCTCAAAGCCTGGAACCGCAACCTGATGCTGAAGATCTTCCCCTACCTCAAGGACGTGAAAATCGACCTGGCCTGGGGCGGCCCGATGGCGTGCAGCCCGAACCTGTTCCCGCAGATCGGCACCCTCCCCGGGCGCCGCAACGCCTTCTACGTCCAAGGCTATTCCGGTTTCGGCGTCACCCCGAGCCACATCATCTGCAAGGTGCTGGCCGAAGGCATGAGTGAAGGCTCGGCACGCTATGACCTGGTCAGTTCGATCCCCCGCCCGACCATCATCGGCAAGGACGCGATCCGCCCAGTGATACTGACCGCCGGCAAATCCTGGCACCAACTCTCGGGTTACTGGAACGGGCGCCGCTAACGCTCAAGGCGCTCTTCCCTTTCACTTTTTACTCATCAGGAGCAACTGCCATGACCCTTACCACCCTCAAGAAAGACATTCAGCTCTCCGAACTCGACGCCTGGGGCACCGTGGCCGACCTCGGTTCGCAGATCCTCGAAGGCGAAGTCAAAGCCTTCGGCAAGATGACCTTCGGCGCCCCTACAGACGCGGTCAGCAGTGCCTACTTCGGCACCACCCAGGGCAAATTCAGAATGGTCTACCCATTCGCCGAGCAAGCCACCGTGGTGACCGGCGAAGTGATCCTGACCGACGAAGCCAGCGGCCAGAGCACCCGTTACAAGGCCGGTGACAGCTGGTTCGTGACCAAAGGCACGCCGGTACTCTGGGAAGTCGTCAGCGAAAGCTTCGTCAAGCACTACTTCGCCGTTGCTTGATCGACACGGCTGCCGGTACCCACCGGCAGCCCCTTGGCGCAGGTCAACAAGCATGAACGCCATCCCCTCCCAAGAAGTCGCCAGCCATTGCCTGCAGGCTTTCACCCAGCTGGTACCTGTAAGTCAGGCGGCTTTCTACCGTGTCGACCGACATCTACAAGCCCGTGACTTCCAATTGCAAGGCATGAGTGACGACATGCATCGCGACTATCTGGACAACTACCGTCAGTTCGACCCACTGCAACCACGCAACTGCCTGTCCAGCGGGCTGACCGTGGTGCCCCTGGGACTGGCCATGTCCCGCCAACCGCCACGGGACAGTCGTCGCTATCAACATTTCCTGCAGCGCTACGGCGTAGTCGACGTGGTGGAGGTCCTCGCCCAGCGCGCCGGTCAGCCGCAGGCGGCGATCTCGCTATTGCGTACCGCCGGACAAGGCGCCTTCACCGGCGATCAACTGGCCCAACTCAATGCCTTGCAATCCCTGCTGCAAATGGCTGTTGCCAACATGCAGCCCTGCGAAGACGCATTGCTCGAACTCACACCCAAGGAGCGCCAGATCGCACTCTTGCTACGCCAGGGCGCCAGCAACAAACAACTGGCCCAGGAGCTTGCAGTGGGTCTGCCGACGATCAAGACCCATCTGATCAACCTGTTCCGCAAGACCGGGGTGAGCAGCCGCACCGAGTTGGTCGTCAGCCTGTTTCTATAGTCCGCTTCAACCATTCGGTTGATGGGCGGGCCACTCGCAGAGCGGCATGATCCGGGAGGTTCATTCACCCAACCGGAGCCTGCTCATGACCACACCCTCAGACTGGATCACCGTTGGCGCCCTGGCCGACGGCTTTGCCCCAGAAGCCTTCATCCTGCCCAACCTGGCCGACCTGCACGGCAAGACCTTCACCCTGTACTTCGCCAATGGCTGGCGGATCGAGCATCGCTTCGACCGTGACACACTGTCCTGGAACGCGGCCGACGGGCACTCCAGCGGGACGGCGGGCTATCGCGCCACCTCGGTACGCCCGGGCCTGTACCTGGTGGACTTCATCAAACGTGAAGGCACCCGGGCCTGGTCGGTCAGCCTGGTACTCGATACCGCCCACGCGGCCTTCACCGCCGTGGTCGGCCGTATGCCGAGCCAGGAGCAAACCCGTGAAGGCCTTTACAGTCGCGCCCTGGCCAGCAAGCCGCTGACCTCGGTGGAAGTGAATTTCCTGCACGGCAGCCTGGATCAAGCTTGGCAGGAGGGCCACTGCCCTCACGCACCGACCCGCGAACTGATCGGCCTGCGCAACCTGTATCGCTACAGCCCGAGCGAAGTCTACGAACACATCTACCTCAACGATCAGTTCTATGCCTGGCAGTGTCTCAAGGGCGTCGAGCAGGGCCTGTGTGACACCGACCGCTGCCACTATTACAAAATCGCCCATGAGCTGTACCTGTTCGTCTGGCGTGAAAAGATCATTCCGACCCTCGGCCTGGTCCTGATCGACCTGCAACAACACCGTAGTGACGGCAAGATCTTCGGCTATGCCGGGGCGTCCTTCGATGAACTGTCGAACTTTCCCATCAGTTCCTACTGCCAGGTGCTCAACCGTACGGAGTATCCCGATGCTTGAGCCACGTACCGTCGTGATCACCGGTGCTGGAACAGGCATCGGTGCCGCCTGCGCCCGCCTGTACGGCGCCGAAGGCGCCAACCTGGTGCTGATCGGCCGGCGTCGCGAACCGCTGGAACAGGTCGCCGCAGCAACCGGTGGCCTGGTGCTGGTGGGGGACGCCGCCTGCCCAGTCACCTGGGACGGTTTTATCACCCAGATTCGTCAGCGCTACGGCCGGCTCGATGTGCTGCTGGCCTGTGCCGGCGGCCATGGTTTGGGCAATGCCACTCAGACCAGCCCGTCAACCTGGGCAGCGGCGCTACGCAGCAACCTCGACAGCGCCTTTTACAGCGCCCGGGCGTGCCTGCCGCTGCTGCTGGAGAAGGCCGGCAATATCGTGCTGATCGGCTCGATTGCCTCATTGGCAGCGGGGCCGGAAGTCTGCGGCTACACCACAGCCAAGCATGCGTTGCTCGGCCTCAACCGGTCCCTGGCCAGGGATTACGGCCCACGCGGGGTACGCGTGAATGCCGTGTGCCCGGGCTGGGTACGTACGCCGATGGCTGATCAGGAAATGCAGCCGCTGATGGCGTTTTATGACGAGACGCTGCAGCAAGCCTATGACCGGGTCTGCGCCGACGTACCGTTGCGCCGGCCGGCCAGTGCAGAGGAAATCGCCAAGGTCTGTCGCTTCCTGGCGTCCAGCGAAGCGTCGATCATCACCGGCGCGACCCTGGTGGCCGACGGCGGCTCGAGCATCGTCGACGTACCGACACTGGCCTATACCCATATGGAGCCGTCTCATGCCTGAAGACCTGGATTTCAGCGGTCGTACCGTACTGGTGACTGGCGGTGCCCAGGGCATCGGCCGCGCCATCGTCGAAGCCTTTGCCCTGCGCGGTGCCCATGTGGTGATCGCCGACTTGCAACTGCCCCTGGCTCAAGTGCTGGCCGACGAGTTGTCCGGGCAGGCGTGTCAGGTCGAAGCCGTGTGCGTCGATCTGGCGGATGCCACAGCAGTGTTCGAACGGGTCCAGGATCTGGAGCAACGCCTGGGGCGTCTGGATATCCTGGTACACAACGCCGGATATTTTCCGCTGACACCGTTCGCCGAGATCACTCCCGCTATTCTCGAACGTACCCTGGCGGTCAATCTCTCGGCGTTGTTCTGGCTGACCCAGGCGGCGCTGCCGATGTTCCGGCGCCAGGGTCAAGGTTGCGTGCTGGTGACCTCATCGGTCACCGGCCCGCGGGTAGCCTACCCGGGCTTGAGCCACTACGCGGCGTCCAAGGCCGGAGTCAACGGTTTCATCCGCAACGCCGCGCTGGAACTGGCCCCGTACAACGTGCGGGTCAATGGCGTCGAGCCCGGCATGATCGCCACGCCAGCCATGGGTAATCTGGGGGATGCGCACCTGAACGAGACGATCGCCAGCCGGGTCCCCCTGGGACGGCTGGGCAAGCCTGCGGATATTGCCGGAGCAATGCTGTTCCTGGCTTCGGATCTGGCGGCTTATATCACCGGACAGACGCTTGTGGTCGATGGTGGTTCGACCCTGCCGGAGGTTTGATACAAGATTCTTTCCTACTGGAAAAAGGGGGGGCTTTGCAAAGTCCCCCCTTTTTTACATCCAGAGACTCATGCCGCGCCCACCGCCTGCTGCAAATGACTGGAACGAAAATCCTTGGGTGACAGCTCGAACTGTTTCTTGAACGAGCGGCTGAAGTGCGCCGAATCGGTGAAGCCCCACTTGTAGGCGATCGAGGTAATCGACTCGCTGCGCAGGAACGGATTGGTCAGGTCATCGGCGCTGCGTTTGAGCCGGGCCCGCTGTATGTAGCGGCAGACACTGTCGTCCTGCTCTTCGAAGAGCCGATACAAATGCCGCACCGAAATATTCAGGCGATTGGCCAGGCCTACCGGGCTCAGGCCTGGCTGGGTCAGGGACTCATCGATGACTTTCTGCACATAGTTGCGCAGGCTGTTGCCCTGCAAGGGCGCAACCTCATCCCCCGACACCGGGTCTTGCTCGAATGCCGAGCCGAGCAGCGAGACGAACGCCGACTGCAGTGCCTCGCCCTCGCCGACCGCACCCTCACCGACCCAGCTATCCTTGCACAGCTGATCCATGAGCACATGCAGCATCCGCCCACAGGCCTTGCTTGAGGAAATCTTGCCGAACGTCTTGGATTGGCTGCCGAGCTGTTTGCACACCTCATGGCGTGACAACGAGACCGACACGTGTTCGATCAGTCCCAATGGGCTGATTTCGATGGAGCCCGCCGAATCCATGAGCAGCAGGTCGCCGGGGGCCAACTGGATACTCTGACCGTACTGGGTAATCTGGCAATGACCGCCGCGCTGGCTGACCAGAAAGCAATCCTGTTCGTTGTCGTGATCGGCGTTGGGCTTGTCGCGCTTGATCAGCCCGGCATTGGTGCGCAAAGTCGCCAAAGGCAGGCCCCCGCGAGAAAACTCGGAGAC
>Ga0302154_10000384_pt1 | contig 41733 bp, 33 predicted proteins | sample I_Bog_N2_3_FD_193507 | JGI IMG/M metagenome (GOLD analysis project Ga0302154, IMG submission 193507) | Peat permafrost microbial communities from Stordalen Mire near Abisko, Sweden - I_Bog_N2_3 | ecosystem: Environmental > Terrestrial > Soil > Wetlands > Peat | place: Sweden: Abisko, Stordalen... | reverse complement strand
TCTTGCGCTTCTCTTGGTACCACGCCGCCAACGCTGCCTTTCCTTGACAAATCGCTCACCTGCGCCCGACAATGGCGCAAGTTCAAGAAAGGAATATTGTCATGAGGCGATTCGCAGTAATGGTTCTAATGTTGGTGGTCGTCGCCGGTCCGTTGTTCGCGAAGACACACAAGGATATGTATTCGATGGCCTGTAGCGCGTTGTGGCCCGCAGTGAAAGATGCCCTCCGCAACTCAGGGAAGTACGGCATACTGGGCATCGACAACGCGGAGATGACGTCCTCGTTTGTTATTGGCGGGACGCTCGGCGGGAAGCGCATCAACTCCGCCGTGCTGAACGCAAAAGGGGACACCTGCGAGTTGCAGGTCCAGACTGCCTACAGCGGGCTTATTCACGACGACGCGGGCGATTTCAAGAAACGTGTGGATGAGTCTTTGGCGAAGCTGCAGCCGTCGCAGCCGGCTCCGCCCGCGAAACCGGACAGCCCCGCTAAGTAACGCTTGACGAATTCCGCTGGCGATCTTTGTAGACAAAGACGCGGCCGCTTGATCCGGCGAGTGACAATGTGTCAATGGTCACGCGACAGGCGCAGGGGAGCACCGGAGCGCCCCCCTGCTTGCCTCTTGTCCAAAGTAAGTGAGTTACTTGCCTGCTCCCGCGCTCATCGCGGCCTTCTCGGTCGCGCCGAGCGCGAGAGCGTACTTCTTGCCGGCGAAGCGGATTTCAGAAACCGTTGCTTTGCCGCCGTCGTGTTGAACGACTGCCGAGTCGTAGTCGTAGGCCTTGTCGAGGGGGACGACTTTTGCCCAAGCCTTGGCAATCTCTTTCCGGCCTTGCATGAAACTTACTTCGACGCTCGATCCAGTGCCGTCCCAGCGGACTTGATACTCGCCGGGAGAAAGTTGCTGTCCGTTGACTTCGAACGACTCGTGGAGTTGCACAGTGCTCTTGTTACTTGCGAACGCACTCGACGCGAGCAGTACGGCCAGCCCGAGCACAACAGTCTTTGCCAGATTGTTCAGTTTCATAGGTTCCTTCGCTTTCTGCCCGACTTCTGGCCGGGACATTCGGGGCGGCTGGTGGTGGTTCGGCGCTCGACTGAAGGCTTGCCTTTTCCGTGCAAAGTCCTACAATCCGCATGTCAGGGTGACGCAAGAAGACGCGGGCCTCAAACTCGTGCTTCTTGCTGGACTCGGCGCATCCAGGGCCGCCAAACCATGCGTGCGCCAGTCCCGTCACCCTGCATTTCTCTTCCGTGGATCGAAGTTGATTTCGTCCACCCCACGTTGGTTCGCTACAAGATACGAATCGAGGTTAGAGTTGGTTCCCAGTTTCTTTTTCTCCGCGAACTCTTGTTGAGGTATTGGACGCGCGGCCTTTCGCCGCGTTAGCAACACTTAGCGGCGCGGCGGCGGAGTAACACGGCGAGAGTGTTTTGTCTGGAGTTCGAGGCTCTGCGAGAGAATGCAGATTCCTCACTTCGTTCGGAATGACAAAACGTAGAAAACGGAATGACAAGATGCGGGATGACAAACTTAAAGAAGAGGCTGTCGGGAAGCGCTATCTAATCTTCAGCACGATTTTGCCGTAGTTCTTGCCTTCCTGCATCAGGGTGTAGGCTTCGCGGGCCTGCTCCAGGGGGAAGACTTTCCCGACCACGGGATTGAGTTTGCCGGCTGCCAACCAGGCTGAGAGCTGCTTCCATGCTGCTTCCATGAGCGGGCGATTGGCGCTGAGATAACTTAGCCAGAGTCCGTGAACGCTGGCGCCTTTGGCGTAGAGAAGACGGGTGTCGAGTTGCGGAGTTTCGCCGGTGGCAGCGCCGTAGACGATGACGCGTCCGAAGTCGCGAACGCATTTGACGCTTTTGGCGACGTGTTCGCCGCCCAGCATTTCGAAAACCGCATCGACGCCTTCGCCGCGCGTCAGATCCTTGATCGCTTCGACGTAATCGCGCTGCTTGTAGTTGATGCCGTGTTGCAGGCCGAGTTCGCGCACGCGGGCGAGCTTGTCTTCGGAAGACGAGGTTCCATACATTTCGATGCCGAGAATCTTTCCGATTTGCACGGCAGCGGTGCCGACGCCTCCGGCTACGGCGTGGATCAGGACGCGGGCTCCGGGGGAGTCGTTTTGCTGGCCGAGCAAGCCGGCCTTCCAGTAAGCGAAGTAGGCGGTAAAGAAATTTACGGGGAAAGCGGCGGCTTGTTCGGCGGTCCAGTTTTCGGGGACGGGCCAGACGAGGTTGCGATGAGCCACGGTTCGTTCGGCGAAAGCGGCCCATTGCGTATAGCCCATGACGCGGCGTCCGGCGTGGTTGTCCGCCGCTTCGCGGCCTGCGAATTCGCGTCCGGCGGTGAGCGGAGGCTTGGGAGTGCCGGCGTATCCGCCGCGGGCGGTGAGCAGATCAGCGAAGTTCAGGCCGCCCGCCTCCACGTTCACCAGAACCTGCTCGGGCGCGGGATGGGCGTCGGGGACTTGCTGCAATTCGAGAACCTCGGGACCGCCAAAACGAGTGATGACGAGTGCCTTCATGGGGTGAGTTTAGCAGGCTTGCGGAGGGGCGAGCATTCGCGGAGCCCGGGTTTGGCATCTATAATGAAGGTCGAGTTTCCGATCCCCGCAGCCTGGGAGATTCTCTGGTGGCGGGGACGAGGATTGCGCTGGAATTGATGGGCGCGATTCGAGGGTGCGGATGGAAACGTCTGCGCCTCCCGTGTTTGGAAAGGAAACGCTCGCTGGGTTTGTGCCTGCCTGCTTGCTTCCTTTCCTGAAATCGTTTTGCGTGTCAATCGCTGAATGCCACTTACCGACCATTTCGGGCGCTCCATTCACGACTTGCGAATCTCGATCACGGATCGATGCAACTATAGGTGTGTTTATTGCCGGACGGGGACCAATGGCGCGGCTTATGCGGAACTTCCGTTCGACGATTACTTGCGGATGGCGCGGATCCTGGTTGGGTTGGGGATCACGAAGATTCGATTGACGGGCGGCGAGCCGTTGTTGCGCAAGGGCATTGTGGAATTTGTTCGCGACCTGGCGAAGCTGCGAACGCTGGAAGGCAACAAGCCTGAGATTGCGCTGACCACGAACGGCCAGCTGCTGGCTGAGATTGCGCGACCGCTCAAAGAGGCTGGATTGGACCGGGTTACGGTCAGTATGGATGCAGTGGATCCGGAGCGTTTCGCGCGCATCACGCGCGTGCCCAATGGATATGAAAGCGTGCTGGCGGGAGTGCGGGCGGCACGGAAGGCTGGGCTCGATCCGGTGAAGATCAATTGCGTGCTGCTGCGCGGCTTCAATGAAGATCAGGTCATTCCCTTCGGGATGTTTGCGCGAGAAGAGCAGGTGGTGGTTCGCTTTATTGAGTTCATGCCGCTGGAGGAAGACAGGGTTTGGACGCCGCAGATTGTGGTTACGCTCGATGAAGTCGTCCGGCGCATGTCGGAGTATCTGCCGCTGGAAGAGATTACGCACGAGCGCAGCGAAACGGCGCGGCGCTATCGCTTCCGCGATGGCGTGGGCGAGATTGGGATTATTGCGCCGGTGTCGCATCCGTTCTGCGGCCACTGTAGCCGGATTCGGATTACCTCGGACGGCAAGTTGCGGACGTGTTTATTTTCCGTGTGGGACCACGACCTGCACGAGTTGATGCGGCGCGGCGCCACGGACGAGAAACTGGCTGAGTTTATTGTGAAAGTGGTGGAGAAGAAAGAAGAGCGGCACCACATTGGGGAGCCGGGATTTGTGCCGGCGTCGCGGACGATGGTGCATATTGGGGGGTAAGTCCAGTCGTCGGTCGTCGGTCGTTAGTCGCTGGTCGTCGGGAAGGCGCTCATTGGCGAGAGGCAGAACGCGCCAGGGATTCCAACACCAAGTTTAATAGAACGCGTCGTACTTGGTAACTGTCCAACCGGAATCTTTCTTCTCTTCGGTGATTGAAAACAGATCTTTGTAAGTTGCGTCTTGACTGGGCGTGCTGTAGCGCTGGCCCTTATAGTGCAGGATCACAAGAGGCGGCGCATCTTCCCAATCCACCAGGTTCCAGGAAATCAGCGGGTGCTGCGCTTCGGAGTTACATAGAAAGTCGGCTCGCTTCCTGCGGTAGTCCTTTTCCCACACGGCGAGTAGTTGACGGCAATTTCCGTCGCGCATCGCCGCGATAAAACTGTTCGCGGTGCGTTCGATCGTGCGATCGCGGAAAGGATTCATGGTGATGCTCACCGGCATCTGGGTTAGGGTGTCACGTTCGTTGGAGCGTGCCAGAACCGGCCCTTGGCTGCTGAGCCAGTAGAGATAGCCGAGAAACACGAGCACGAGCAGGCCAGAGGAACCCAGCGCGATCGCGAGATGGGAGCGGGAAAACTGCATCCTGACAAGTGTGAGGGATGGGCGCGATGACGGCAAGGTTACTCTCGATACTTTCGTAACGGGAGATCGCTTCGGCTCAGATCATCCGATCGGTTCCGCCGAGGGCGGCAGCGGCGGGGTTTCGAACGGCGGCGGAGATTCGGGAACTGGAGGCAATTCCGGGGCCGGCGGGGCCGGATTCAGCAGCGCATCAAGCGCCGGATAGCGAGCGGCAAGAAAGTACAACGCATAGGCGGGAAAGAAGACGGTGGCCGGCACGCACACCAAAGCGACGAGGTAAATAAAAACGAGCAGAAGCAAAGTTCCGACGATGATCGCCAGACTGATGGTGGTGACGCTCCAACCCATCCCCGCGGTGTGGCCCGCCACCACGGCAAGAGCGGCAGGGACGAAGACCAGCAGTCCGGGGAGGAGCGCGATGATGCCGAACAGAATGCCCGCGGCAATGGATAACACAAGCTTGAGCAACAGGTAAACGGCGTAGCGTCCTTTCTCCGGACGGATCATCGTCAACAGGCGATGCCAGCCGTCGGCAAAATCGAGATTCTCGAGAGCCATAATCGGCACCAGAAAATCCCTGGCCAAAACGTGCACCACTGCCGCTATCAGCACAAATACCAAGAACAGGCCCCCGAGCACAATCGCTCCGGCAACCGTTCGTCCGATGTGTTGGCGCAGGTCCGTCGTCCAGCCGGCGGCCAGAGCCAGGGCCAAGGGTAAGCCGATCAGAATCGCCAGAAAAAGCGAGGCCGAAATCTGGAACACAATCTGCCACAGAAAAAATCGGCCGCCGGCGCGTCGGCAGTTTCGCCATCCCTCGCCAATTGAACATTGCCGCCGCAGGACCGAGTCAAACAGAATGAAACGGAACACGCTGTTGACATACAGCAAAACCGATGTCAGCACGATAAAGGCAAAGATGCCCACCACGATCAGTCCGAGGAACTGCGCGATGTGTTCGGAAATATGATGCGGAATGGAAGGGTACGCGCCAAACGGCAACCTCGAAGAGGACAGCAACTCACTTTGATTCTTGTGTGGGATGCGAGGCCAACTGTTCCCGAAGTTTCCGAAACTGCATCCGCCGACGTGCAGTTCGGCCGCCAGAATTCCAACCAGCGCCAGGCGCGACCATTGCCCGAAGCGGAAACGAGTGAAGAGTTGTTCCCGCGCGTGCTGCAGGGCGGGTTGTACGCAATCGACGGCAGAAACCGGCATGGAGCGAACCTCACACTGACATCAGCACCCTAAAGCGAATCTTCTGAAAAGACAACAGGAACCTGTTCCGCCTTCTTGGGATCGCTATCCCTAGCGACGCCAAGGCTCTGCAATTTGCCCGCAGCAACGACTTTGCCACTGGTGGAACTCGCGCAATGCCAATTCGCACTGCTGGCGATGCCGTTCCTTGCGGTCGCGAAGGCGCGTTGCGAGCGCGGGCAAGAGATCGAAGGTGATATTCGCCGGCTGAAAGTGCTTGCTCTCCGCCCGCGTGATGTAGTGGATCAGCGAGCCCAAGGCCGTTTCCCGCGGCGGCGGCGACGGCTCGTCTCCGGCTGCCAGCGCGGCAGCATTGATTCCCGCCAACAGACCTGTGGCGATGGATTCGACATAGCCTTCCACTCCGCAGATTTGCCCCGCAAACAGCACCTGGGGATGCGCCTTCATCTGCAACGTGGCATTCAGCAGTGCGGGCGAGTTGATATACGTGTTGCGGTGAATCTGTCCGTAGCGGAGAAAGCGAGCGTTTTCGAGGCCGGGGATCAGGCTGAGCACGCGCGCCTGCTCGCCGAATTTCAGGTGGTTCTGAAATCCGACCAGATTGTAGGAATCGGCGCGCAGATTTTCCTGCCGCAGTTGCACCGCCGCGTAGGGAATTCTGCCGGTGCGAGGATCCTTAAGGCCCACGGGCTTCATCGGGCCAAAGCGCAGCGTGTCGCGTCCGCGGCGGGCGATTTCCTCGATGGGCAGGCAGCTTTCGAAGTAATTCAGATTTTCCCAGTCCTTCTGCTCCACCGATTGCGCTGCCAGCAGCGCGTCGTAGAATCGGTCGTATTCTTCTCTTGACATCGGACAATTGATGTAGTCAGCCGACCCTTTGTCGTAGCGGGCCGCGAGGTACACCTTGCTCATATCGATGGAATCGGATTCGACGATGGGGCTGATGGAGTCGTAAAAGTACAGATTGTTGTGTGGCGCGGGCGACCCCACCCGCGAAGGGTCGGCGCCGGCCTCGCACTGCGATGCGGAAGAAACACTCAGCCTCACGATCTCGTGCGAGAGAGCGTCCGATGTCAGCGGCCCGGTCGCGATAATCGTGAGCTCGCCGTCTTCAATTCCCGCGACCTCCTCGCGGCGAATGACGATCCGCGGTTCTCGCGAAATTGCTTCCGTCACCTTGCGCGAAAACTCGGCGCGGTCGACGGCGAGAGCATGTCCGGCGGGAACGGCGGTTTCGCGTGCGATCTCGAGCAGCAGAGATCCCGCTTGCCGCATTTCTTCCTTCAACAGCCAAGGCGCGGTGTTCTCGCTCTCGGACTTCAGAGAATTCGAGCAGACCAATTCCGCGAAATCGCCGGTCTGGTGAGCGGGAGTCGCGCGCAGCGGGCGCATTTCGAAGAGTTCCACGGCGACGCCGCGGCGCGCGCACTGCCACGCTGCTTCCGATCCCGCCAGGCCCGCCCCGATCACTTGCACTTTCTTCATTTCGCTCCGCTTGGTGGAGATCCAGTTCCCTGCACCCCCGGCGCACTTCGCCGAATCTGTTTATTATAGGACGCACAACTCAGGAGAGAATTTCATGGCTCGAATTAACTTGATTGAACCGGCGCAAGCTGGCGCGGAAGTGAAGGAAATCTACGAGGGAAAGCTGAAGGGCAAGCCCGGCAATATTCAGAAGGCGCTGGCGTATCGTCCGGCGATGCTTGGCAACTTTCTCGGATTCTATCCCAGCGTGGGACGTTCGCTCGATCGCAAGCTATACGAGGCAGTGTATCTGCGCGTGTCGCTAATCAATGGATGCCATTACTGCACGCAGCACCACATTCAGGGAGCGAAACGGGCTGGGCTGACGCCCGAGCAGATGAAAACACTGAAGGAAGGACACTACGCGGGATTTGACGCGTCCGAGCAAGCCGCGCTCCGCTATGCCGAAAAGCTTACCCGCACTCCGGACGGCGCGAGCGACACCGACTTTGCGGACCTCAAGAAGCATTTGTCCGACGAGCAGATCGTCGATCTGCACATGCTCATTGGATTGGCGAACCTGACCAACCGCGTTACAGGGCCACTGGCGTTGGAAGTGGAATTTCCAGAAGAACAGATTTAGGAGTTTGTGTGGCGACGGGGTTCTGCCCCGTCCCGTTGGACTGCGCTTGGCTTGGACAGGCCCTTCTCCTCCGCTCAGGGCAGGCTCCGCGCCCGCGCCACGCAATCACAGAATCACACGCTCATCTCCCACACGCCGCGTGACTCGCTCGCGATCCAGATACTCCAGCAGCGGAATCGCATACTTGCGGCTGACGCCGGTCATCTCTTTGAAGCGACCGATATCGATCTTCGGCGCGCTAGTTTTGAGCGCGGCGATCCTGTGGCGCAGATCGACGAGAGCACTTTGGTGGAAGACCAGTTCCTCTGAAATCTTGATCAGAATCTTGTCGCGCAAAAGCAACGTGACGATTTTTTGGGCGCGGATTTTGTCGATCTTCAGACTCAGCAGCACTTCTTTCAGGGAAGGAACTTGCAACCCGGCGGACGCAAACGCCTGCTCGATGATCTTTTTGGATTCAGCCTCGTCCTCGTTCATGACCACGCCTCGTCCGGGCAGGCGGACGATTTCGCCGGCGACGTCCAGTTTTCTCTCTCCCACCAGTTTGTCCAGCACGCTGTAGAACACTTCGGGGCCCAGGTTGGCGCGGTCGCGCAACTCCTCCTTCCCGATCCCGGCCACCAGCGGATTCGCATCGTGAAATTTCTTGAGAATTTCAAGTGTGTCCGCCTTTGCCGCGGCGTATGCCGCGGGCGCAACCAGCAGTTGATTGCAGTCCAGCAACCCGGCCTTGACTGCGAGCGCTGCCGCTGCCTCCCAGCGGACGTTCATTTCCCCGGGTACATCGCCGCGACGCATGCCGATGACTCCCCGGCGTGCGACGCGCGCTGCCAGTACTTGTTCGGGAGAACCTTCGCGCATGATCTTGAGAAACGCAGTCCTGTCTTCCACGCGCTGCTTGCGAGTCGCAGGCGATGCATCGAGAATCGCGCCACCGCCAATGGTTACGACCGGCGAAAACTGCCGCACAATGAAGCGATCGCCGGGCAGAAGCAGCATGGGCTCGGCGAATCTTAGTTGTGCGTAGGCTTCTTCTCCTGACTTCAACTGGTTCATCCCATGCAGGCGCGCTTGCGCAATCGTTTCCGTTGTGTACGCATGAAAGTGTACGCGCGCGCCATTTTTCAATGCCTTTGCAGAGGGAAGAAGAGAAAGGAGCACATCGACTCGCGAGGTGGAGTGAAAAATGTCCGCGGTTGCAAGAGTCATTCCGCGCCCCAGGTCCTCGGTGGATAGACCTGCAAGATTAAGGTTCAGTGCAGTGCGCTGGCCAGCCACGGCAGCTTCCGACGGGGAACCGTGAACCTGCACGCCGCGCACGCGCACCCTTTTGCCGGCGGGAAAGACTTCGAGTTCCTCTTCTTTGCGGATCGTTCCGGCAAGCAGCGTGCCAGTCACGACGGTGCCGAAGCCTTTCATGGTAAAAACGCGGTCGATGGGAAGCCGAGCCAGCGCCTGCGAATTTCTCGCTGCAACTTCGGAGGAGACTTGTGCAATAGCGGACTTCAACTCGTCCAGGCCAGCGCCCGTCAACGAACTCACGGCAACGATCGGCGATTGTGCTGAATCGAGAAAGGATCCGCGCACATATTCGTCCACTTCCAGCCGCACCACTTCGAGCGTCTCCGCGTCCACCGCGTCGGATTTTGTGAGCACGGTGATGCCGCGGCGGATCGCCAGCAGGCGGCAGATATCGAAGTGTTCGCGAGTCTGCGGCTTGATCCCTTCGTCGGCGGCGATTACGAGGAGCACCAGGTCGATGCCGCCGATGCCGGCCAACATGTTGCGCACAAAGCGCTCATGGCCGGGGACGTCGACGAAGCCGAGGCGGATCCGGCTGCCATCGGGCGCGGGGACTTCACAGTGGGCGAAACCGATATCGATGGTGATGCCGCGCCGCTTCTCCTCTCCCAGTCGGTCGGCGTCGATGCCGGTGAGGGCTTTGACCAGCGCGGTTTTGCCGTGATCGATATGTCCGGCGGTGCCGACGATGACCGACTTCATCAGCGACAGTATAGACGTGGGTGTGGTGTGGAGCGGGCGCCCTCGACCGCTGCCGTTGATTTGATCGGTGCAACTGGCGAATCGGGTTCAACGGTCAAGACCAACAGCCAGGTCAAAGGCAGCAGGCGAGGGCGCCAGCCCTATACAAAATCCACATGCGAAAAGCTCGCGGAGATGCGACAATAGAGATTCCCCGATGACTACTTCTGCGATCACTCCTATTGCCATTACGCCGGAGATGATCCGGGAGCACGGCCTCACTCCGGAAGAATTCGAAAAAATCAGACAGTTGCTGGGGGGGCGTGAGCCTACGCGGACCGAACTCGGCATCTTCAGCGTGATGTGGAGCGAGCACTGCTCGTACAAGTCGTCGCGCGTGCACCTGAAGCGGTTGCCCACGCGCAGCAAGTTGGTGGTGCAGGGGCCGGGCGAGAATGCGGGCATCGTGGACATTGGCGACGGCTGGGCCTGCGCGTTCAAAATCGAGTCGCACAATCACCCATCATTTATTGAACCGTTTCAGGGAGCGGCGACCGGCGTCGGTGGAATTCTGCGCGATATTTTCACCATGGGCGCGCGGCCAGTTGCGATTATGGACTCGCTGCGGTTTGGGCCGATTCAGGCTGCGGAAAACGCGGGCGCGGCCGCCCGCGCTACACAAGCCGAAATCCACAAGAACCATTCTGTTATGGAGGGCGTGGTTTCGGGCGTCGCTTCTTACGGCAACTGTTTCGGCGTCCCGAACCTTGGCGGCGAGGTGAAGTTCGAGCCTTGCTATTCCGGCAATCCGCTGGTGAATGCCTTTGCCCTGGGGCTGGTGCGCCGCGATCAGATCTTTTACGGACGCGCATCGGGCGAGGGGAATCCGGTAATTTACGTGGGCTCGAAGACCGGACGCGACGGCATCCACGGCGCCACCATGGCGAGCGAGGAGTTCAGCGAGGGTTCGGAAGCGAAGCGCCCCAACGTTCAAGTCGGAGATCCATTCCTTGAAAAGTTGCTGCTGGAAGCCTGCCTCGAGGCGATGCAGACCGGGGCCATCGTGGGCATACAGGATATGGGCGCGGCTGGCTTGACCTGCTCGACCTGCGAGATGGGTGCGCGCGGCGGCACAGGAGTCGAAATTGAACTGGACCGCGTCCCGCAACGCGAAACGGGCATGACTCCTTACGAGATTATGCTCAGCGAGTCGCAGGAACGCATGCTGCTGGTCGCGCAGAAGGGACGCGAAGAGGAAGTATTCCGCGTGTTCCAGAAGTGGGGATTGGATGCGGTTGAAATTGGCCGCGTCACGTTGGACGCCAAGATGCGCGTGCTCGAACACGGCGAGGTTGTGGCGGAGATTCCGAATGCAGCGCTGACCGACGATGCGCCGGTGTACAAGCGTCCACTCGCGCGGTGGGAGCCTCCGGTCGATCGCGAAATGCCGGAGCGTATACGCCTCGGCGACAGCGCCGATTTTACGGCCCAGCTCAAGCGCCTGCTTGGGAGCCCGAACATTTGTTCGAAGCGCTGGGTGTGGCAGCAGTATGACCACATGGTGCAGACGAATACGGTCGAAGCGCCGGGAGCGGGCGATGCTGGCGTGATCCGCATCAAGGGCTCCAAGCGCGGCCTCGCCATGGCGCTCGATGGCAACGGCCGCTGGTGTTATCTCGATCCGCGCCTGGGCGCGATGCACGCCGTCGCCGAAGCTGCGCGCAAGGTAGCTTGTGTCGGAGCAACGCCTATCGGCGCCACCAACTGCCTGAACTTTGGCAATCCTGAGAAACCGCACATCATGTGGCAGTTTTCGCAGGTGATCGACGGCATCACCAAAGCCTGCGAGGAACTGGACACGCCGATTACCGGCGGCAATGTCAGCTTTTACAACGAAACTTTGGGCGAGGGAATTTATCCGACTCCCGTGATCGGCGTGGTGGGAATTCTCGAAGATGTGCATAAGACCGCGAAAATGCACTTCGCGCAAGCTGGAAGAACAATCGTTTTGCTGCGCGCGAATCGGCCTGGCGACGCGGTCGATGCCGAGGCGGAGTTTGGGTCGTCGGAATACGCGAAAGAAATTCTGGGAGCGGTGTGGGGCTATCCGCCGGAGCTGGATCTCGAGAAAGAAGCCACGCTGCAACGCGCGCTGGTGGCGATGATCGAGGCGGAGCTGGTCGAGTCCGCGCACGATTGCGCCGACGGCGGCTTAGCCGTTGCGCTGGTGGAGTCGGCGTTGCCGGCCGGGGTGGGCCTTAGCGTGCGATTGCCCAAGCAGAAACTGGCACTCGAGTTCGTGCTGTTCGCGGAAGATGCCAGTCGCGTCGCGCTAAGCTGCGACCCCATCCACCTGCCGCGAATCCAACAAGTGGCGGAGGAGTATGAAGTCTTCGCGGATGTGTTGGGCGAAACGGGCGGGGATCGAGTTGAGATTACGGTGGACGGGCTGCCGGAGATTTCCGCGAGCGTACAAGAGTTGCGCGAAGCGTATGAAGGAGCGCTGGAGAAGGCGCTGAGGACGGAACCGGGAGCGGTCGCTGCGGACTGAAGTGGGCGGGCGAGGGTGCCCGTCGCTCCACTAGTGCAACTGAACGAGCTTAGGACTGAAATGCCGACTTCCGATAAATTTCGCGATGAATGCGGCGTCGTCGCCATCCACGCCCACCCCGAGGCGGAGAAGCTCGCTTATCTTGGCCTGCACGCCCTGCAGCATCGCGGACAGGAATCGGCGGGCATCGTCACTTCCGACGGCGAGATCTTGCGTCAGCACAAGGCCATGGGCTTGGTCGCCGATATCTTCGGCCACGACGTGCTGGCTTCGATGCGCGGCGTTCTCGCCATTGGCCACACTCGATATTCGACGGCGGGCGATTCGGCGTTGCTGAATGCGCAGCCCATCATGGTGCAATCCAATAAGGGCACGATCGCGATCGCTCACAATGGCAACCTGGTCAATGCTCACGCGATTCGCGCCCGGCTTGAGGGCCAAGGCTCGATTTTCCAAACCAACAGCGATACCGAAGTTCTGGTTCACCTGATCGCGCTCTCTCGCGAGCAGACGCTGCCCGACGCCATTGCGGACGCGCTGCGCCGCGTGGAAGGCGCGTTTTCGCTGGTCATGATCAGTCGCGACCGCATCTTCGCCGCCCGCGATCCGCGCGGATTTCGCCCCCTGGCCATGGGCCGCATTCCGGCTACGACCAGCGAGAAAAAAGACACGGTCGTTTTTGCCTCGGAAACCTGCGCTTTTGATTTGATCGGCGCCACCTACGAGCGCGACGTCAAGCCGGGAGAACTGGTCATCGTCGGGCCGGAAGGCATCAGCTCGCGTTTTTATTCGCCGTCTCCGGCGCAATCGAGCTGCATCTTTGAGCACGTCTATTTTTCGCGTCCCGACAGCCTGGTGTTTGGCCGTTCCGTCGATCAAAGCCGCGACGCCATGGGTCGCCAGCTCGCGCGCGAAGCGCCGGTGGATGCCGATATCGTCGTTCCCGTCCCCGATTCCGGCAACACCGCGGCCATCGGCTACGCCGCCGAAAGTGGTATTCCCTTTCGCCTGGCCCTCATCCGCAACCATTACATCGGACGAACTTTTATCGAGCCGCAACAGTCGGTCCGCGACTTCGGCGTCAAGCTCAAGCTGAACGCCGTGCGCAGCCTGCTCGAAGGTAAGCGGGTGATCCTGGTCGACGATTCGATTGTGCGCGGCACCACCAGCAAGAAGATTGTCCGCATGATTCGGAACGCGGGTGCGAAAGAAGTCCACATGCGGATTTCCTGTCCGCCGACGATCTCGCCCTGTTTTTACGGAGTCGATACGCCTTCCAAGAAGGAACTCATCGCCGCCAACAAGACGATTGCCGAGATCCGCGATTTCATCGTCGCCGACTCCCTGGCCTATCTTTCGCTTGAGGGTCTTAAGAAAGCTTGCGCGGACGGGGACAAGACCACTTACTGCTCCGCTTGCTACACGGGAAGCTACCCCACCAAGATCGACGTGGAAGATATCCTTCCCGCGGCCGCCTCGTCGTAGCGCGCGATCTCTGCGAGATTTGTGAAAGTTCGTGCCGTTTTCGGGCAGACTTTCTATTCCTGCGTCCAAACTGCCATGCGACCAAAGCGAAGGGGATGGTGTATTCTCTTCGGGCGGACGGCGCAGGTTTTGCCGCGCTTGCGGATGACGAAATCGTTTTCAATCTTCGGGATCAGTTCCAGGCCTCGGCTGGGTCCGTTCGAGCAGCGGTTGATGCAAGAAGTCTGGTCGCAGGGCAGCGCCACGGTTCGTGAGCTGCTTGCGGACGGCACGATTCATCAGGCCTATACCACGGTGATGACAACGCTCGACCGTCTTTATAAGAAGGGCCTGCTCGACCGCGCCGCCGAAGGCAGGGCGTTCCGCTATACGCCTCGCCACACGGCTGAAGAACTGCAACGGGTCACGGCGATCGAGAGCATCCGGCAATTGCTGGGGTCGGGCGACGCTTCCTCGCTGCCACTCTCGTATCTGGTGGAGGCGCTCAGCACCCATGACGCGCAACTGCTGGATGAGCTGCAGCTCCTGGTCGAATGCAAGCGCCGCGAATTGAAGGACGGCGGATCGAAAGCCCATGAATCCAAGCCTGCTCAAACCAAGGTCCGGGAAACGAAGCATGGGGAGCAAAGCTGATGTTTGCCCTGCGCGGAATCGCCGTTGCGCTCACTTTTTTCGTCCTGTTTTATTGTCTGCTGTCGGCGCTGGTGTTAGCCGCATGGCGTTCGTTGCAGCGGTTGCAGGTGACGGAACGGAGCCGCGCCGGCCTGCTCTTCGCGGCACGTGTTCTCCCGTTTGTGGCCTCCGTCGCCATGACGCTCGCCTTTGTTGTGCCGTCGTTTCAATTACTGGAACCGCGATCGATCACTGTTGACGAAGGCATCGGCGCGATGCCGCTCGCACTCGGCGTTTGCGCTCTGTTGCTGATTGCTTGTGGATGCTTCCGCGTGATCGCCGCCCACACTATAACCTCGCGCGTCGTGGCGGGCTGGCTCGACGGTGCGCGACCTCTAGGAGTGGATGCCGTGGCCCCGACCGTCGGACAGACCCTGGCGTTTCGCTCCATCGGTGGGGCGCCGCCAGTCACTCTGGTGGGGGTCCACAAGCCGAGGGTGCTGGTCTCGGAGTCCGCAGTTGCGCTCTTGAGTCATGACGAACTGCACATTGCGCTCAAGCACGAGGACGCGCACCTGCGGGCTCGCGACAATCTGAAGAAACTCGTTTTCCGTTTTTGTCCTTTCCCGGGGATGGCCAAACTGGAAAGTGCATGGTCGCAGACCGCCGAATTGGCCGCCGACGATGCGGCCGTCTCGAACGCAGACGACGCCCTCGACCTGGCTGCCGCTCTGGTCAAACTCTCGCGCCTGCTGCCGGTCGGCGCCGCTCCGGTCTGTACTGTGGGCTTCGTAACCGGATCTATCGGCACCCGCGTGGAGCGCCTGCTTGCCTGGAATGAAGCCGAAGTCCGCAAGTCTCAAACATCGCAGTTTCGCCCATGGTATGCGATTCCGCCTGTATTGGCGGCCCTGCTGTGTGTCTTCGCCACCTACGGCCCCGCTCTGTCGCTGACGCACGAAATTACGGAGTGGCTGGTCCGCTAGCCGCTTTTCGCAACGACTCCTCGCAACGCCCCTCGCAACGCCCCTTTGTGTGCCACTATCGCTGGTAGTACCTTGCTCATCCCGATACTCTCGCTCTGCTAGTCGACTCCGTCGTTGAGCAAATCCTTCGGGCAAGTTTGACAGCGCCAACCCTTTCGTCGAATGGATGGTCGGTACATGCGCTTCCGTTTTTCCGCCGCTAAAATCCGCAGAACGATGTCACCGCGTTCCGCTGTCATCCTCGCGGGTGTCCTGATCTTTCTATCGTTCGCTGTTCCCGGTCGATTGCACGCGCAGAATCCGAATGGCGCGCTGCGGGGAGAAGTGCAGGACGCAAGCGCGGCACGAGTAGCGGGCGCCCGCGTCGTGGTGCAGTCGCACGGAGCATCTTTTACCCGCGAGGCCACAGCCAATGAGCGGGGGGAATTTCGCATCGAGGGGCTGCTGCCCGGATCGTATCGAGTCACGGTAACCGCCAAAGGTTTTGCCGACGCCACGGCCGACGTGGATGTTGCCGTCAGCGTGGTGCGTGATCTCGCTGTTACGCTCAAGCTGGCGAGCGGCCGTGAGACGGTGAATGTGGAGGGGATTTCCTCCTCGATTACGACGGAGACGATTGATACGGCGAGCGCGGTGCATGGAGGCGTAGTCGGCAGCCACGACCTCGAATCTCTTCCGCTGCCGGCGCGCAGTTTTGCAAACATCGCTTACCTTGTGCCGGGAACCGAGCCCGTCGAGCCATCGGACCCCACCAAGGCGCGCATCACTGCCGTTTCCACCGGCGGAAGCTCCGGCTTGAACAACGAACTGTCGGTCGATGGCGCCGACAATTCCGACGACTGGATCGGTGGATTTTTGCAAAATTTCTCACCCGACGGAATTCAGGAATTTGCCGTGCGCACCTCGAATGAAGACGCCGACACGGGCTGGACGACTGCCGGGTCGGTCGTAATCACCACGAAGCATGGCACCAACGAGTGGCACGGTGACGCGGCTTTCTACGATCGCCAGGCGGCGCTCAACGCCCGCTTCCCGATCGAGAATCCTGCGCAAACGTGCACCGGCGGAACTTGTGTCAACAATCCCAAGCAGCCGTTTTCGCGGCAAAATTATGTGGGCACGCTGGGCGGCCCGATCGAAACAAACAAGATATGGTTCTTTACTTCATTCGAGAACGTGCATGAAAACGCCAGCATCGCCTACAGCCCCGCCAGCACCGCGCAATTCGATGCCCTGGCGCAGTTGGCGGCGGATGGCCTGATTGACGTCAATGGCACGACGGTTCCTTCGATTGCGGTTCCGGCCAGTGTTCCGATTCCGTTCGGCGATTATCTCGGCTCGGTGCGCTTCGACTGGGCCGAGTCTTCGAAATCGCAGTGGTTTCTGCGGACATCCCAAGACAGCTATCTAACACACAACGCCCTGGTGCAGCAGGCAACGCTGCCCTCCACCGGCCTGACCACGCACAACAACTACTGGAACACCGTGATCAGCAATGCATACACGTTCAGTCCGACGTGGCTGGGGAATCTCGTTCTCGGCGCGAGTCTGTTGCATCTTACCCAGACGCGCAACTCGGATCTGGGTTTCGCGCTGCAATTTCCTTTTAGCGTGACCGCCCTCACCGTCTCGGGATTTGAGACGTTCGGCGACAACCAGTTTGCCACTCCCATCACGCTCTTTCCCGACCTGCGCAATCAGGACAAGTATCAGGTGCGCTACGACTTGAGCCATGCGGCGGGGAGCCACGCGCTGAAGTTCGGGATCGACTTTATTCACGAACCCGTGCTCGGCGGCGCGTTCGCATCCAACACTGAAACGCTGGCCACTCTGCCGAATAACCCGAGCTACTACACCTTGAATGCAATCAACCTCGCACAGTTCCCCATCGACCTGGCGGCGGGCGAGGTAACCACACCCGGCGGCAACGGCGGCTTCTCGCAAAACGTCCAACGGCTCGGGCTCTATGCCGAGGATTCGTGGCGCGTATCGCACCACTTCACCGTCAACTACGGCCTGCGCTATCAGACCACCTTCGGGCTTTTTCAGGCTTCCGGAGAAAGCCAGGCCGCCAACCCCAGCTTCATCCTGCTGCCATCGTTGGGATACCCCGAAGCAGTTCCGCATGACGACCGCAAGCAAATTGCGCCTCGCCTCGGAATCGCCTACTCGCCTGGCGGCCGGGAGAAGACGGTGATTCGCGCCGGCTTCGGCCTGTACTACGACGACCTCGCGCAAAACGGGTGGGCCACCGCGTTGGAAGCGGTGAACCCGAATTCCGCCGCGCCGCCATCGCTCATCGATCCCAAATACAAAACGCCTTACGCCATCCACATCACCGGCGGTGTGCAGCACGCTTTCAACGAACGCTGGACAGCTAGCGCCGACTATATCCATGAGCAGGGAAACCACGGCTATCGCGCGTTTCCGTATCCCGCTGCCACCGTTTTCGCATCCGACAACCGCTCCAGTTTCAACGGGCTGATGCTGCACCTGCAGGGCAACATGCGCCGCTTCAATCTGGTCGCCAACTACACGCTCTCCAAGGCTCAGACCTGGGGTTGCGTGCTCGGCGAACTCTTCGACTATGTGGACGGCGTCTGCACCGCGCAGAGCGGACCGAACAAAGGGAAGCTCGATGCTTTCGGACCCGGCGACTACGGCCCCTCCGGCGAAGATGTTCGCCATCGCTTTGTGCTCGCCGGTACGGTGCACATCCCCGGCGGTTTTGAATTGAGCACGATCACTCAGGTCGAGAGCGCCCGTCCCATCACCATCACGACCCAGGACAACAGCGGGCGCATTTCGGTTTCTTTGGACCACGGCCCGGACACGTATACCAGCCTCGACGAGTTCCGTGGCCGCCCTTACATCCAGTCGGACCTGCGCGTGACGCGACCGATCAACATCAATGAGCGCTGGCGAGTCGAACCCTTCATCGAATTCTTCAATCTCTTTAACCGCAATAACCCTGGAGCGAATTATGCGGTCAACATCACTCAGATTCCGGCGACCTTTGACATGAACGGCGCCGTCAATGGAGTCTGCAATCCTAACTGCGTGCTCCTCACCAGCCTGAAGCAGCTCGAGATCCCCGAGGGCGCGTTGGGAGATTTCTTCGGCCCCGGCACCACGGTGGGAATTCCGTTCGCCGCGCAGCTCGGTGTGCGCGTGACGTTCTAGGATGCCGGGCGGGGGCGCCCGGCTCTCCACTTGCACGCCTAGGGATTTCTTCGCGCCACTGCCACCCGCGCGATGCCTTGCAGGTCGTTTCTAAACTCTACCTGGTTCCAATCCGAGAGCAAGGGCCGCACTCGATCTGCAATCGTACCGCTGATTTCGAATACCAGCCATCCGCCGGGAGGGAGCGCTTCGCGCGCCTGCGGGATCAGCCGCTCGATGACCTCCAGGCCGGTGGGTCCCGCGAAGACCGCGTTGCGCGGCTCGAACTTTCGGACTTCGATCTGCACGGAATCCTCCTCCGACTCGCCGACGTAGGGAGGGTTGGAAACCACGATGTCGAACGCGGCTAGCGAGAATCCGTCGAGCAAATCGGCCTGGTGGAACTCGATTCGCGAAGTCAGTTCGTGGCGGGCGGCGTTGGCGCGCGCAACTTCCAGAGCTTTGGCAGAAATGTCTGAGGCATGGATCTCCGCGGATGGCAGCTCTTTGGCGAGGGCGAGTGCGATGGCTCCCGAGCCGGTGCCCAGGTCGACGATTCTCAGCTTGTGTGGTGACGGGGCGGAGCCTGCCCTGAGCGGAGCCGAATGGCTCCGTCCATTGTTTTTCACCAGTTCCAACACCGTTTCGACGATGTGTTCGGTTTCCGGCCGGGGGATTAGAACGTCGGGCGAAACGATCAGATCGAGTCCCCAGAACTCCTGATGTCCAGTGATGTACTGAGCCGGAACTCCGGTGGATCGACGGGCGATGGCTTCGTCGTAACGCCTTATTTCGTCGAGGCTGAGTTCGCGCTCCGGATGCGCATAGAGATAGGCGCGGTCGCAGCCGAGCATGAACATGATGAGGAGTTCGGCATTCATGCGCGGCGAAGGGACGCGCGCTGCTGTCAGCCGTTCGACTGCCGCATTTAGGGCCTGGCGAAGTTGCACGCTTCTATTTCACCACGGAGGCAGGGAGATTGCAGAAGTAAGAGGTCAGATTGCAGAGGTGTTTGTCGGATTTGCGCCTGATGCGGAGACAACGCGAGAGCGGCGAGCGGCCAACTCCTACTTCTGCAATCTGACCTCTTACTTCTGCAATGGCCTCACATCGCCCCTACCGTCTCCTGCTTCATCTTCTCCGCCTGATAGTGGGTGATCAGCGCGTCGATGATTGGCTGTAGCTTGCCGTCCATGACCTGCTCCAGTTGGTGGATGGTGAAGCCGATGCGGTGGTCGGTGAGACGGTTCTGGGGAAAATTGTAGGTGCGAATTTTTTCGGAGCGGTCGCCGGAACCAACCATCTGCTTGCGTTCTTTGGCCAGCGCGTCCGCCTGCTTCTGCATCTCAACTTCGTAGAGCCGCGAGCGCAGCACGCGCATGCCTTTTTCCCGGTTCTTGATCTGCGACTTTTCGTCCTGGCAACTCACCACTGTATTCGTCGGAATATGCGTGATGCGCACGGCCGAATAGGTTGTGTTCACCGATTGGCCTCCCGGACCGGACGAACAGAAGGTGTCGATGCGCAGGTCTTTGGCTTCGATCTTGACGTCCACTTCTTCGGCTTCGGGCAGCACGGCTACTGTGATCGCCGACGTGTGCACGCGTCCTTGCTGCTCGGTTGCGGGCACGCGCTGCACGCGATGGACTCCGCTTTCATATTTCAGGCGCGAGAAGACGCGGTCGCCTTCGATCAGCGCGATCACTTCTTTCATCCCGCCCACGCCCGACTCCGAGGTGGAGAGCACTTCGACCTTCCACTTCTGCGTCTCAGCATAGCGGTTGTACATGCGGAAGACTTCGGCCACGAAGAGCGTAGCCTCGTCGCCGCCGGTTCCGGCGCGAATTTCGAGGACGACGTTCTTTTCGTCGTTCGGATCTTTGGGAAGCAGGAGGACCTTGAGATCCTCTTCGACCGCCGTCACGCGCGGCTCCAGCTTAGCCAGTTCTTCCTCGGCGTAGGCCTTCATTGCCGCGTCGGTTTCTTCGGCGAGCATGGCCTTGCTCTCGGCGATGCCGCGCGTCAGATCTTTGTATTCGCGGTATTTTTCGACGATGGGAGCAATTTCAGCGTGCGCTTTGGCAGTCTTCTGGAATTTCGCCGAATCATTGGTGATGTCGGGCGAAGAGAGGGCGCGATTCAGCTCTTCGTAACGCAACTCGATTTGGTCCAAGCGTTCAAACATGATTTTTATCCGTTGAGATGGACTTACGCCATCTCACTTTGCGGAGGGAAGCCGCAGCGAACCGCGTCTCTACTCTAATGATTTTATATGGAATGAGAAAGGGAACGAGGGTTCGCGGTGGGCACCGCTAAGCAATCACCAATTCGCCGCCGTGGGTCTTTTCCAGCTTCATGGCTTCATTCAGGGCGACGATGGCGCACTCGACTTCGCGGTCATCGGGAGGCTGGGTGGTGATGCGCTGTAGCCAGAGGCCTGGAGCGGTCATCAGAGCGAAGAGCGAAACGCCGCCCTTGGCCGAAAAACGTTTGGCGGCGAAGCGAATGATCTCGTAGGAGACTCCGGCAATCAGCGGCAGCATGGCGATGCGAATCCCGAATCGAGCCCAGAAGGTATGCACCGGAATCGCCATGTAGACGAACATCGAGATGATCATCACCGTCATCAGAAAACTTGTGCCGCAGCGCGGATGATAGGTCGAATACTTCTGTACGGCCGCGGTGTCGAGCGGGTCGCCGTTCTCGAAGGCGAATACCGTTTTGTGCTCGGCGCCGTGGTACTCGTAGACGCGGCGAATGTCTTTCCAGAGCGATACTCCCCACACAAACAGCAGGAACATCGTGATGCGGATCAGGCCATCTACCAGGTTAAACACGAACTGCTGGCCAAAAACCGGATTCACTCTTTTCAATTCCGTGGTGGCCAGCAAGGGCAGATATTTGTACATGAAGATGAAGAAGGCGATGGAGAAGGCCATATTCAAGCCCGCCATCCAGCCGGTGATTTCGAACTTCTTGACTGGCTCGCTGTGGTCGTGGTCACCGTTGCCCGGAGTGTCGGTCAGTTCTTCCAGCGCGGCATTGGCGGAAAATTTCAGCGCGCGGAAACCGAGGGTCATCGCGTGGCCGAGCGTCATGACGCCGCGTACCACAGGCCAGCCCATCCACTTATGCTGTTCGGAAGGGCGCTCCAGCGGTTCGCTGTGGGTGACAATTTCGCCTGACGGCTTGCGCACGGCAATGCCCCAGGCATGCGGCGAGCGCATCATCACGCCCTCGAGGACGGCCTGGCCGCCGACGAGCGTTTCCTCGCCGCTCTCGAGAGCCGGCAGCAACTGCACCGCCGCCAGGAACCGCAAGATTTGCCGCCAACGCTTCATAGTCAGGTGCCGCATAGGCTATTGGATGCTACTTCCAGGAGGGATGACTCCAACCGTAAGGATATCACAGAAACCGGGGATTGATCGCCAAGAAATCCGGCAACATTCGTAGTTTCATTGAGATACGGGTTAGGTGGGATGGGTCTAATGAGTGTATCAGCGATTTTGCAGCAACTATCCCAACGGCGCTTTTGCCAATAGCAGAATCAACGAGGTTTACGGCATAGCAAACTGTCCGGCTTCGTCGCGCAGAGCGTACCCTGAACCGAAGATGAGAACGCCGAGCCTCTGCCGACGACCGTCTTCGTAAGCCGCCCTCCCGCTGCTGTGTAGAGCACCGTCGTGTCACTCGTGACGCGCTTGGACGGTTTCTCAGGGTCGGGCTGCAACGATTCCCTGCACCGCACTGCAACGTCGTCCAAACCGTCGCCTGTAATATCGCTGACCGCGTAGAGACAGTCATACCAGAGCAAACCGTCATCACCGTACTGGACGTCGCTACCGATGACAAGGGCAGCGCCATCCTCTTTGCTCCATTCCCGTACCTCCCAAGCCCCTGTACTCGGCACGTAATGGAAACTGCTAAGTAAGCGCTCCGCTTCGCATTCGGTGCAGTCAAGGAATTGAAACGTCACATCAGTCTCATCGGCGGAAGTGAAATGTGCGACCTTCTCGAATCGCCACATCCACAGCCATTCAACGCCTTTGCTGCGAACTGGCGATTTTGTCTTGGTTCGTAGGTCGAAACTGAATGCGCGAAATACAGTGTACGGGTCAGTTTTGCTTTCCTTTTCACCGATAATCACCAGCGATGAATTACCGCGCAGCCCTATCCGCTCGATGGATTTCACAAGCTCCCGCACTACGTTAGACTTCGCGTCATACGGATCGGGCGCGAGTTCGGAAGCAAATTCCACTTTTACTTGCTCATAAATCTCGGACTCCGTGCGTGCCGTCACCCACCGAAATTGGCCCTGCTGTGCCGCTACGTTGGAAGTAATTAGGCCAAGCGCCACAAAAAAAAGGGCTGATTTCATGATACGAGACTGTACGCCGAATCTGGCTGTGTTGCCATGATTGGCAAAACTAGCGATTCCACTCACGGCTCGCTTACTCTCAGTGGGCATGCCCGTGGCGGTCGTGCCCGGAATGATCGTGATCGTGTTCTTCTTCGCGCACCGCAATCACGCAACTGTGGGCCGTGTCGCAGACTACGTGCTCCAACTGAATCGTCGTATGGTGAATGCCGAACCCGCGGCCGAGTCGCTCGTTGATCTCGCGCAGAATCGTGTCGCTCTCGGAGGTGGCCATGTCGGCAATCTTGACGTGCGCCGAGAGCGCGTGGTTTTGGGAGCCAATGCTCCACAGATGCAGGTCGTGCACATCGCTCACGCCGGCAATCTGGCGCACCGCGGATTCCACCGCCTCCAGGCTCATGCCACGCGGAGTGCCTTCGAGCAAAATATTCAGCGTCTCGCGTACGATGCCGACGCTCGACCAGAGAATCAGTGCGCCGATTCCGAACGAGAGGGCGGCGTCGATCCAGTATTGTCCCGTCCACAGGATCGCAAGACCGCCCACAATCACGGCCGCGGTCGAGAGCGTGTCGCCCACCTCGTGCAGCAGCGCGCTGCGGACGTTGACATCGACGTCCTTGCCGGAACGCCACAGCAGCAGCGCAATCGCGCCGTTCATCACGACGCCCGCCGCCGCGACCCAAATCATCATCCCGGCGCGCACATGCTCGGGATGCTGGATGCGATGGAGCGCCTCGTAGAAAATAAAGAACGAAACTGCGACCAGCGAAAGCGAATTTACCAGTGCAGCGAGCACGCCCGCGCGGCGGTATCCGTAGGTTTTGGTGGCACTGGGCGGGCGGCCTTCTAGATAGACCGCGACGAGAGACAAGAGCAGCGCGAGAAAGTCGGAGAGGTTGTGTCCGGCTTCAGAAAGCAGCGCCAGCGAATGGGCGCGGATGCCGGCCACCACCAGCAGGACGACATAAAGCATGGTGACGGCAAGCGAGATGCGCAGCACCCGCCCCGTGCCATGAGCATGTCCGTGTCCGCCATGCGCGTGCATGCCATCTAGGATAGCGCAGACCGCCAGTGTGGCGCGGACGGGCCCGTCCGCGTTATGCTTGTCCCCGCACTTAGGAGGAACAATGAAGAAGGCTCTCGTGATTCCGATCTTGCTGCTGGTCGCCGCCGCCGCGATTGCGCAAACGGCGCCGCCACAAGCAAAGCCCACACAGGCAGCACCTGCGCAAGTCAAGGACCCCATCAGCAGCGCGCTGCGAGACATCCTGCCCAACCGACAGAAGAATACGGTGGCCGCAGTCGAAGCCATGCCGGCGGACAAATTCAGCTTCAAACCATCCGCGGACCAGATGACGTTCGGACATCTGGTTGCCCACATGGTCGAGGCGAACTATGGGCTGTGCAGCGGTGCGGCGGCCGCGCCCGCGCCGAAAGTCGAGGAAGCAAAAGACACCGACGCAAAAGACAAACTCGTCGCCGCGCTCAAGGCGTCGTTTGATTTTTGCGGCGAGGCGCTCGGGAAAATGGACGATTCCAAACTGGGCGAGATGACGGAGGGCCACGGCCAACCCCTCTCGCGCGCTCGATATGCACTGGGCATTGCCAGTAATTGGGCCGACCACTATGCGGAGGCGGCAATGTATCTGCGGCAGAACGGCATCTTGCCGCCGACGGCGAAGAAGTGAATCACGCAAGTTTTCAGGATCACTTCTCGGGGCCTATCGAGCGTAGCTGACTGTGCTGGCGGGGCTGGTGGTATGTAGCGACTCGACGGGGCCGCTTACCCTACAAGCCCTTCCAACTCCTCTTCCCCAATCACGCTGACTCCCAACTCCCGAGCTTTATCCAGCTTCGATCCGGCGTCGCTGCCGGCGACTACATAGTCTGTTTTTTTGCTGACCGAGCCGGAGACGCGGCCGCCCGCGTCTTCAATCATTTTCTTTGCTTCGTCGCGGGTGTGTCGCGCGAGGGTGCCGGTCAGGACGAAAGTTTTTCCGGCGAGCTTGGTGCCCTTCTCTTTTTTCTGCCCAGTAAAGGTTAGGCCGGCTTTGCGCAGATCGCTGACCAGTTTGCGGTTGTGTTCGTCGGCGAAAAATTCGACGATGCTTTCCGCGATGCGCGGGCCGACTTCGTTTACTTCTTCCAGGTCTTCGGTGCTCGCCTTCGTGATGGCGTCGAGCGAGCCGAAGTGTTCGGCGAGGAACTGCGCGGTGCGCCCGCCGACGAAGCGTATGCCAAGGCCGTAGATCACGCGCTCCAGCGGGAGCTGCTTTGAGGCGTCGATTTCGGCGAGCACGTTCTCCGCCGATTTCTCGCCCAGGCGGTCCAGTGTCAGCAGGGCGTCTTTTGTCAGCTTGTAGAGATCGGCGACGTTCTTTACCAGTCCGCGTTCGGTGAGCTGATTTACGAGCACCTCGCCCAGTCCGTCGATGTTCATCACGTGGCGGGAGGCGAAATGCAGGATCGTGCCCTGGAGCTTAGCTGGGCAATTCGCGTTCACGCAGCGATGATCGGCTTCGCCTTCCGTGCGTACGACGTTGCCGCCGCAGACGGGACAATGCTCGGGCATGTGGAACTCTTTTTTGCCGCGAGGGTGCTCGTTGTCATCGACAACCTTGACCACCTTCGGAATCACGTCGCCGCCGCGCTCCACCTCGACCCAGTCGCCGATCTTGACTCCGAGTTGTTCGATGAAGTCAAGGTTGTGCAGCGTGGCGCGAGAAACCGTTGTGCCGCCGATTGGAACCGGCTTCAGTGCCGCGACCGGAGTCAGTTTTCCGGTGCGTCCCACCTGCACCAGAATATCTTCGATCTGCGTCACAGCTCCGCGTGCAGCGTATTTGTAAGCAATTGCCCATCGCGGAGCCTTGCCGGTGAAGCCGAGTTCCCGCTGCCATGCGGTGCGATCGACCTTGACGACGATACCGTCGATTTCGTAGGGGAGCGATCCGCGCCTGGACTCCCAGCTCTGAATGAATGTCCACACCTCGTCCAGATTTTTCGCCAGCTTGCGGTTGGGATTCACCTTGAAGCCAGCCGCTTCCATCGCATCCATGGCTTTCGACTGGCGGTCGAGAAAAGTCTGTCCGTCTTTCAGCAGCAGGTAGGCGAAGTAATCCATGCGGCGCTGCGCGGTGATGGATGGATCGAGCTGCCGTACTGTCCCCGCCGTGAAATTGCGCGGGTTGGCAAAAACTGCTAAGCCCTGCCGCTCGCGCTGTTCATTCAATTCGCGGAATGCCTCTGTGGGCATCAGTATTTCGCCGCGGACTTCAAAATCAGGGGGGATGCCTGCTTTCTTCAACTTGTCTTTCGCAATCGAGAGCGGGATCGAGCGCACCGTTCGAACGTTCAAAGTCACGTCCTCGCCGATGTTGCCATCGCCGCGGGTGATTCCGCGTTCGAGGCGGCCGTCGCTATACACGAGCGCCAGCGACATGCCATCGAGCTTCAGTTCGCACATGTACTCGAGGTCGGTGCGGCCGCTTAGTTCGTGGACGCGGCGCTCCCAGTCGCGAAGTTCTTCCTGGCTGTAGGCGTTGTCGAGCGAAAGCATCGGCGAGGAATGCTTCGCTTTAACGAACCCCTCGCGCGGCTTGCCGCCCACGCGCTGCGTCGGCGAGTCGGGAGTGATGAGCTTTGGATGCTCCGCCTCAAGCCGCTTGAGCTCGTTCATTAGCTTGTCGAAGTCGGCGTCTTTGATTTCGGGAGCATCCAGCACGTAATAGCGATACTCGTGGTGCCGGATCCTCTCGCGCAGAACCTCGATTTTCTTGTCGTTCTTCTTGTCGGGGGCGGGGGTGGACATGACTGGGGAATTATAGAGCGGAGAAGCAGTACCCAGTACCCAGTACCCAGTTGCCAGTGCCCAGCAAAACCGCTGCGTCTTTTCTAGCGATACTGGGTACTGGCAGCTGGCTACTGCCTTTTTGCTTTGCGGATTCGTCCTCGTCCCAACGCGCCGCTGCCTATGCTGGACGGAGGCTTCTTCATCCCTTCGAGCAATTCCTTGAGCACGGTTGCGTTGTTGCGCTCCACGATGCGCGACGCATACAGCAGCGTAAGTCGCCGCTTGCTTTTGGCAAGATGGTGCAACTTGTCGACTGCCGCGGTGGCTTCTTCGCCGGCTAGCTCTTTGAGGTAGCGCTTGCGGAACATCCGCCATGCTTCGGGATTGGCGTGGAACCACTTCCGCAGCTCGTCCGAAGGCGCGAGTTCGCGCAGCCAGAACTTGAGCGCTGCATTTTCTTTTGTCAGGCCGCGCGGCCACAAACGGTCGACCAGCACGCGCACTCCGTCGGAGCGAGACGCAGCCTCATAAACGCGTTTGACTACAACGCCCATGCTTTCCGTATTATCCTACCTTTGCGGCCTCACAGGCCATGCCATGGGCATCATGAAAGTCTTGAATTCGATCTCTCGGCGCCTTCAGGTTTTTGTAGCGATTCTCGCGTTGTTTGTGGTCGCCGGTTGCGATGTCGAACGTCGCAAGTCGGACTCCGAACTGGGGCTCAATCCGCAGCAGGCAGCAGGCCGAAAACTCTACGACAACTATTGCGACCGCTGCCATGAGCCATATTCGTCGCGCGGCAAGAAGGGCCCGAGCATGAAGGGCGTTTTCCAACGTCCGTATTTATCGCTGAGCGGGCTTCCCGCGAATGACGAGCGCATGACGGATATTGTCAAGTTTGGGCGGGCAAAAATGGAAGGCTTTAACCAGACCATGAGCGACCAGCAGATCAAGGATCTGCTGGCGTATCTGCATACGCTCTAGCAAGTTCTCGGTTCCTAATTCGTAGTTCCCGGTAAAACCCTGAGCTTCCTTGTGGCATAATCGGCGCCAGTGTCCGCCGTCAACAAATCCGCGCTGTTTCAGAAACTGCCTTCCACGGACGAAGTGCTGCGCAGACCCGAGATGCAGGCGCTGACCCAGCGCGAGGGTCATGCGGCGGTTGCGGAAAGCATTCGCGCTGTGCTGGCTCGTCTTCGCCAGGAAATCGCATGGGGAGAGTTTGACGAAAAGGCGCTAACGCTTGCCGTAGGCGGTCTGTCGGCCGCCGTTGAACGTGAGCTTCGCCAGTCCCTGAGTTATTCGTTGCTGCCGCTCATCAATGCCACGGGCGTGATCCTCCACACGAATCTTGGCCGCGCGCCGCTCGCCGCCGCTGCGCTGGAGCGTGTCCAGGCCACGGCGGGTGCGTATTCCAACCTCGAATTCGATCTGGCGACCGGCGAACGCGGAAAGCGCGACGTACACGTGGATCGGCTGTTCCGCAAGCTGCTCGCGGACGAGTCGGTGGACGGGCACAGCGTAGACGGCGTCTCGACCATCGTGGTCAACAACAACGCTGCCGCGGTTCTGCTGGCTCTGAACTCACTGGCCGAGGGCGGCGAAGTCATCGTCTCGCGCGGAGAGCTGGTCGAAATCGGAGGGTCGTTCCGGATTCCTGATGTGATGTCGAAGTCGAACGCCACGCTGCGCGAGGTGGGCACGACCAATCGCACGCGCATCGACGACTACGAGCGCGCGATCAACGAGCGTACGCGGCTTCTGCTTCGCGTGCATCGTTCCAACTTTGAAATCTCGGGATTCACCGCGCAGCCTGGGCTCGAAGAACTGGTCGCTCTCGCGCTACGCCGCAATCTGCCGCTCATGGAAGATCTGGGAAGCGGCGCGCTGTTCGATCTGCGGTCGGTGGGAATCAACGGCGAACCGGGAGTGCTCGACAGCTTGCGCTTGGGCGTCGACATTGTCACTTACAGTGGCGATAAGCTTCTTGGCGGACCGCAAGCGGGATTGATCAGCGGGCGCGCCGATCTGGTCGCGCGGATGCGGTCGAACTCCCTGTTCCGCGCGCTGCGCGTAGACAAGCTCACTTACGCCGCGTTGGAGGCCACGCTGCTGGCCTACGTCAAGCGCGATCACGATGCGGTGCCGGTGCTGCGCATGATGCGCGTGTCGAAGGATGAGATTGGGCGGCGGGCGGAAGAGATCGTTTCCGCGATTGGACCGGATCAGGGCAAGCACTTGAAGCTGGAGCTTGTCGACGGCGAATCGGTCATTGGAGGCGGCGCTGCCCCATCGGCGGTTTTGCCGACTCGCCTGATCGCGCTGACCCACGGCGAACTCAGCGCCGACGAATTATGCGCCCGGCTCCGCGCCAACGTGCCGGGGATCATTGCTCGCGTTGAGGAAGGGCGAGTGCTGCTCGATCTGCGTACTGTCTTTCCTGAGCAGGATGCAAACCTTACTGCCGCCCTGGCATCCTTAGGCTGAGAGCTGGCACTCGCACCACTTCCAAATTGCAAATTCCAAATTGCAAATCGCCAACTGCCAATTCACAATGTTTTTATGATTATTGGCACGGGAGTGGACATCGCCGAAGTTCATCGCATACGAGAAAGCATCGAGCGCTTTGGCGACCGATTTCTGCGGCGCATCTTCACCGATGGCGAAATCCGTTATTGCGAGCGGAAAGCCAACCGCTGCGAGAGCTACGCGGCGCGCTTTGCCGCCAAGGAAGCGGGGATGAAGGCGCTGGGTACGGGGTGGAGTCATGGCGTGCGTTGGCGCGACATTGAAGTGGTGCGGCCGAAGGGGCAGCGTCCGACCATTCAGTTCCATGGCGAGGCGGCGGCTATCGCAGCCAAGCTGGGCACAAAAAACATCGCGCTGTCGATCACGCATACGTCCGAAGAGGCGCTGGCGCATGTGATTCTGGAGAATTAGGTCTTAACTCTTAACTCTTAACTCTTTGCTCTCAGCTCTCAGCAATCGTCGTCGTGTCCTAAATTCCTGATTCAAAACAATCTTCATTGATCGCGCAACAAGACCTCGAATTCGGGGTTAATACTGCCGAAACGCAATCAAGCCGGGTTATCGGCGTTGGATCAAAATCGCTCGGCCATATCGCAGGAACACTTCAGAAAAAGACCATAGAAAAAGAGAGGCAATGAAAATGAAACGCTCGGTTCGCAGGTTGGGAGTTGGGGTGTTGGGAGTTTTGATGCTGACGGTTTCGGTGCTGTCGTTTTCGGCGCCGGCGGCGGCGCAAATTGGAATTGGGATCTCGGTGCGCATCGGTCCGCCGGCGCTGCCGGTGTATGCGCAACCGCTTTGTCCGGGTCCGGGGTATCTCTGGACGCCGGGTTATTGGGCATGGAATGACGGGGGCGGGTACTACTGGGTTCCCGGCACGTGGGTAGTGGGGCCGGTCGGCATGCTGTGGACGCCGGGCTACTGGGGCTTCGCAGGCGGATTTTATGGCTGGCACGGAGGGTATTGGGGACCGCACGTCGGCTTCTACGGCGGAATTAACTACGGCTTTGGATATGGGGGCGTAGGCTTCGGTGGCGGCGAGTGGAGAGGCGGCGCATTCTTCTACAACCGCTCGGTGATGAACGTGGACGTGCATAACGTGACGAATGTCTACAACCGGACCGTCGTTGTAAACAATATGCACACGAGCTTCAACGGTCCCGGCGGGATCGAAGCGCGGCCGACGGCCGAGGAAGAGCGGTATTCGCACGAGCAGCATACGGCTCCGCTAGCGTCGCAGACGGAACATGAACACGCGGCCAGCCAGAACAAGCAACTGTTTGCGTCGGAGAATCATGGGCGTCCGGCGATTGCAGCCACGGGGCGGCCGGGCGAGTTCTCCGGACATGGCGTGACCGGGGCGAAAGCGGCGGGAGCGGCGTATCGCGAGCCGAAGATGTCTCCGCAGGAAGCGCGTGGCGAGGGCAATCGCGGCGAGGCGGGCAAGAACGAGCCTGCCAGAAGTGAAGGGGCGCGCAACAGCGAACGCTCGAATGAACGTCAGGCGGCGCGTCCGGAAAATCGCGAGGCGCAAAGCAAACCGGCGCGAAATAACGAGGCGCGTAACAACCAAAATAATGAAGCGGGCAATCGCGGGCAGAAGGCGGCCCACGAGAACTCGAAGCCAAGCAAGCAGGAGAAGCAGTCTCAGAAAAAAGCGCAGAAACAGGCGAAGTCCGAGGAGAAGCGCAACCGTTAGGGCTGTCGCTAATCGTCCCTGGCCGAAGCCAAGGTCAGCACCAAAAGCTCCCACCCTTCGCAACCACGAAGGCGTGGGAGCTTTTGTTTTGGGCGGCGGGCCCGGCTCCGAACCGAAGCTTCCAAAATCAGGCCCGTCAAACTGCACGCTGTTTGCTATGATGCTTCTGTTGTCTACTGAACACCTTGCCTAGCCAGAAGCAGCTGAAATGGTCGCAACTGCGCGTGGGACTCACCGTCCTGTTCGCGAGCGTCACCCTCGCTGTCCTGATTTTCGTCATGAGCGGCACCGGCGGATGGTTTACCAGCAAGATCACGCTGCGATCGTACCTCGACAATGCCGGCGGTTTGCGTGAAGGCGCGCCGGTGCGTTTGGCGGGCGTGGACATCGGCAACGTGACCGGCGTCCGGATCGTGGGCGACAAGCCGGTAACGCCGGTCGAAGTCACGATGAAGGTCAACACCAAGTACTCTTTCAATCTGCACAAAGACTCCGTCACTTTGTTGAGCACGGCTGGAATCCTGGGCGAGACTTTCGTGGACATTGATAGTTCGACAGCGAAGGGCCCGCCGGCCACCGATGGGGACACGCTGGCGGCCCGCGACCAGCCCGATATCCAGGACGTGGTGCGCGCCAGCCAGGGCACGTTGCAGAACATGGACTCGCTGCTGAAGCGGGTGGATCGCATCGTGGCGTTTATCGAGAGCGGCCAGGGCTCGATCGGCAAAGTCATTTACAGTCCCGCGCTGTACGACCAGCTCAACGCCACGGTGGTTGAGTTTAAGGGACTGGTCGACGACATCCAGAACGGAAAGGGATCGCTCGGCCCGCTGTTCACCAGCGACGAGGCCTACAAGAAGGCGATGGCTGCCATCGACAAGGTGAACGTGATGGTGGACGACTTGCAGGCGGGCAAAGGCACGGCCGGCAAGCTGCTCAAGGACCCCGAACTGTATGACAACGCGAACAAGACGATCGCCAACGTTCGCCAGTTGACCGACGACATCAACGCGGGAAAAGGAGCCATCGGCAAGATGGCGCACGATCAGGAATTCGCCGCCCACCTGCAGACGCTGATGACGAACCTGGCGGACCTTTCCGACCGGCTGCAAAAGGGCGAGGGTACGGCGGGAATGCTGTTCAAGGATCCCGCGATCTACAACAACAGCAATCAGATGCTGGTGGAGACGCGGGAACTGCTGAAGTCGATTCGGGAAGATCCGAAGAAGTATCTGACGTTCCGCGTCAAGGTGTTCTGAGAGTGCAGTCGTCGGTCCTCGGTCGTTCGTCGTTAGCGGATACTGCGATTGACGGCGGCCAGCACAACTAACAATTGCTTTCGTAGTTCGTCCAATAGCAGGGCTCGTCCACTGGGCGGTTCCACATTTTTGATTCGAGGTTCTCATGCGCAATTTCTTCAAGATGTTGATCGTTGCGACTCTGCTTGTGCCTGCGCTGCGTGCCCAGGACAAAGACAAATCCGATTCCGCGAAGGCGGCCGATCTGCGTTTCTCGGTCGACATGCTCGATAAGAGCATCGACCCCTGCAACGACTTTTATGCCTACGCGTGCAGCAAGTGGATGGCGCAGAATCCGATTCCCTCCGACCGTCCCACCTGGGGGCGCTTCAACGAACTTGCGCAGCGCGGCGAGTATGTTGTGCGCGACATTCTCGAGAAGGCGGCGGTCGACCGTGCGGGCCGCAGCCTCAACGAACAGAAGATCGGCGATTACTACGCCAGCTGCATGGATGAAGGGGCCATCGAGAAGGCCGGTGCGAAGCCGCTGGAGCACGATCTCGAGAGCATCGCGGCCATCAAGGCGAAGGAAGGGCTGGCGCGCGAGATCGTGCGGCTGCATCGCGAGGGCGCCGATGTATTGTTCAGCTTCGACTCCGACTCCGACTTCAAGAACGCGAGCCAGATGATTGCCGAAGTGGATCAGGGCGGCCTGGGCCTGCCCGATCGCGACTACTATTTCAAGGACGACGCCAAGTCGGTTGACCTGCGCAAGAAATACGTCGAGCACGTCGCGAAAATGTTTGTGCTGCTGGGCGACGATGAAGCCAAAGCCGCGTCCGAGGCGAAGGTCGTCATGGAGATTGAAACCGGCCTGGCCAAGGGGTCGCTCGACTCGACCAGTCGCCGCGATCCGCAAAAGCTGTATCACAAGATCAGCGACAAGGAACTGGCCGGGCTGAGTCCCGCCTTCGATTGGAATGTTTATTTCGAAGGAGTAGGCGCTCCCCACTTTAATTCGCTCAACGTGACCGAGCCGGATTTCTTCAAGAATATGCAGGAACTGATTGGCGCGCACTCGCTCGACGATTGGAAGACGTACCTGCGCTGGCACGCGGTGCACGCCAGCGCGGCGATGCTGCCCGCTGCGTTTGTCAACGAGAACTTCGATTTCTACAGCAAAACGCTGACGGGCACCAAGGAACTACGTCCGCGCTGGAAGCGCTGCGTGGGGTACACGAACCAGGCGCTCGGCGAGGTGGTCGGTCAGATCTATGTCGATCAGACCTTCGGCGCGGAAGGCAAAGAGCGCACGCTGGCCATGGTGGGAGCACTCGAAAAAGCGCTCGGTGCGGACATCCAGAGCGTGCCCTGGATGGGCGACGACACCAAAGCGCAGGCGCTGGTGAAGCTGAAGGCCATCTCGAACCGGATCGGCTATACCGACAAGTGGCGCGACTATTCGGCGCTTCAGATCGTACGCGGGGATGCCTTCGGCAATTCGCAGCGCGCGAATCAAAACGACATGCAGAGGAGGTTGGACAAGATCGGCAAACCGCTCGATAAAAGAGAGTGGCCGTATCCGCCCATGACGATCAACGCTACCTACGACCCGACCCAGAACAACGTTACGTTTCCGGCGGGAATTCTGCAGCCTCCGTTTTACGACAACAAGGCTGACGACGCGCTGAACTTCGGCGCCATTGGCGCGGTCATTGGTCACGAACTCACCCACGGGTTCGACGACGAGGGCAGCCAGTTCGATGCCGATGGCAATCTCCGCGACTGGTGGTCGGCGAGCGACAAGAAGCAATTCGAGGAACGCACCAGCTGCATCAAGGACGAGTACGCGAATTTTGTAGCCGTCGACGACGTGAAGCTGAACGGGAAACTCACGCTGGGCGAGAACACGGCCGACAACGGCGGACTGCGCATTGCATACATGGCTTTGCTGAACACGTTTGCCGGCAAGGAGCCGGTGCCGATCGACGGTCTCACCGCCGAGCAGCGCTTCTTTCTGGGATGGGCCAACGCCTGGTGCGGGAACCGCACCGACGCCATCGAGCGCATGCTGGCAACGGTCGATCCGCACTCACCGAACAGGTATCGAGTGAATGGAACGGTGTCGAATATGCCGGAATTCCGGGAAGCGTATCACTGCGCGGCGACGGCGCCGATGGTGAGTCAGAAGGCGTGCAGGGTTTGGTAGGCAGTCGTTGGTCGCTAGTCGGTGGTCGTTAGGAACTCGTTCTAGAGATATGCTAACGACTAACGACCGACGACTGTTCGTGCGCGTGATAGCTCGACCGCACCATCGGGCCCGACTCCACGTGCTTGAATCCGAACTTCAGTGCTTCTTCTTTCAGCGAGACGAATTCGCCAGGCGTGTAGTAGCGCGTCATCGGAAGATGATCTTTTGACGGACGCAGATACTGCCCAATGGTCAGAATATCGACCCCGCACGCGCCCAGGTCACGGAAAACTTCGATCAGCTCGCCAGTCTCTTCGCCAATTCCAACCATCACGCCGCTCTTGGTTACGGTTGCGGGGTCCCATTGCTTGGCATTGGCCAGCAGATCGAGCGTGCGCTGGTAGCGGGCTCCCGAGCGCACTGCTCGATAGAGACGCGGAACGGTTTCGGTGTTGTGGTTAAGCACGTTGGGCTTGGCGTCGAGGACGATGCGCAGTGGTTCTTCCAGACCTTGAAAGTCGGGAATCAGCACCTCGACGCGGCAGTCCGGCATGAGAGCGCGAATCTGGCGGATGGTCTCGGCAAAAATCTTCGCTCCGCCGACATTGTCGTCATCGCGATTTACGCTGGTCACGACTGCATGCTTTAGGCCAAGGGTAGCGACGGCTTCAGCGACGCGACGCGGTTCGTCCCAGTCAATTGCTTCGGGACGTCCCTTGGGCACGGCGCAAAATCCGCAGCGGCGCGTGCAGATGTCGCCCAGCAGCATGAACGTTGCGGTTTTATGGTGCCAGCATTCTCCGATATTCGGACACTGCGCAGACTCGCATACGGTGTGCAGCCCCAGTCCTCGCGCCAGCTTTTTCAGATTGTGAAAGTTGTCGCCGACCGGAGCCTTGGCCTTGAGCCATGCAGGCTTCGGACTGCGGACCTTGGGGCCGACGTCAATCTGGACGAGTTGGGAAGATGCGGACATGACTGAACCCTGATTTTAACAGTTGCCTCGATCGCCGGTCAGGGACGTTTGTCATGAACAACGGTCAGGCTCGTTCCAGCAAACAGCGCAGCCGCTGTTTCACCTCCGGCCACTCCGCCGCGACGATCGAAAAACGCGCCGAGTCGCGGGCGATGAAGTCGGCGGCCATGCGATGGGCGCGGAGAATCCCTTCGAACTTTCCGCCGATGCGTTCGATGGCGGCGCGCGAACGCTGGTTGCGAACGTCGGTGTGCAGGCAGACGCGGAGCACCTGCCAGGTTTCGAAGGCATGCGTCAGCATGAGCAGCTTGGCTTCGGTGTTGGCCGACGTGCGGAGGGCCGAGCGAGTCAGCCAGGTGTAGCCGATCTCGCAGGCGTCGGGGTCGTGGCGTCCGTGGCGCGCATGACCCTGCGGCCACGCCCATCGCTCCAGGTTAAAGAAGCGCGTGGAGCCGATGACGGCAGCATCATCGACGCGCACCGTTGCAAACGGCAACGCCGTGCCCGCTTCCAGCCAAGTCAGAGCGGTGTCGACGTAGCGGATGGCCTCGGCGCTGCCTTGGGGGACAGGGCTCCACTGGTAGAGCGTGCGATCGCCGGCGGAGGCGGCGACCAGGCCGTCCACGTGGCCACGGTCAATAAGTTCTAAGCGAACGTGTTTGCCGGCAAGGGCTGGACTCCCAGGGCCGCTGGTCGTTCCCATGACTTCAAGTATGCAGCGAGTTCGTGCGCGGCTGCAACGGAGCTGCCGTCACTGATGGAAGTCAGTCAGCTTTGGATTGGTATCCGGATTCTGGGTTGAGCTCACCGGCAGCGCGACGGCTTGCGAGGTAGAGACGAGGTATAGATACACAGCCGGCACACCGCTCTGGTTGACGATCACTCGTCCGTTGGAGGCAACCGTGTACGTCGCCGTGCTGTGGTTGGTGGAGGTTCCACCGCTGCCGTTGTCGTCGGAGGTGATGCTGGTGAAATTGCCCTTCCCGTCGGACGTCACGCTGTCGACCTCCTCGCCAACGCTCCAAGTCTCGGGTGGTTGACTTCCGCCCAGATAATTTCCGGTCAGGGAGGCGAGGTTGAAGTTGCTTCCCGTCTGAGGCTCGATTGTGCCGAACGTCGCGGCTCCGTCGGTGCCAACCACGAATGCCTGGTTCGGGCCGACCAGATAGAAGACTGGTACGCCTCCGCCTGAGCTTCCGCCTCCGCATTGTTCGACGTTCGACAGCATCACGCGTCCGGTGGTTGCTGACACGCTGTAGCTCCCCGAGGTGCAGAGCGTGCCCATCGTGCCGCCCTGGTTTTGGTCGGCGCTAATCGAGAACGAACCGGCGCCGGTGGCGGTGAGCAGCCCGACGGTTACGGAGGGCAGGTTTCCATTGCTGCCGAGCGACTGCAATTCGATCACGCCGATGCCGTCGAGCGACGCATCCGTGAAAGCGCTGCTTTGCTGCTGCAACACCTGGCCGGCGACGATCACCGGTGGCGTCTCGGTATCGATTGCCATCATCAGCATTTCGGAAGAACTGACCACATAGAAAACGAAGTTGGTGTTTCCGATGCTGGAGGTGATGGTAGCCGTTCCGCGGCCAGCGGATGCGCCAGTGGAAACCACGCTAAAATCGCTGGCATTAAGAGTCTGCGCGGTTTCAGTCGCTCCGCTATCGTCACTGTCATCCTCGCCCAGCAGGTTGCCTTTGCCGTCGGAACTGAATTCGCCGGCCATGGCGAAGCGGTTGCCGATCGGATCGGTCCCGACCAGTCCAAAGGCGTAGTTGCCGTCGATTTTGCTGGTCGAGAAGGCGCTGACGGTTTGCTGGCGCAGCAGGCCGGAGACCTTCCGGTCGCTACTGTCGTAGGAGATGATGTGTCCGTTGCTGTCGCTGGAGTCGAGCGCCGCAACCAACGTGTCGCCGCCGCTCAGGCCGCCGCCGTAGGTCAGGGTTAGGGTGGCCAGATTGGCCGAACTCACGCAGTAGGACCCGGTGAAGGTTCCGCTTTGCGGCCCCGATGGATTGGCCTGATCGGCGATGTCCAGAAGTCCGCTGGTGAGGTTTCCGTTGGCATCGGCGAGGAAACTGCCTGCGAGCGAGGTAGTCGTGGTTGAACTGCTCCAGCCGCTGCTTACGAAAGCGTAGTTTCCATTCAGCGCGCCGTTGTTCGTGCAGCCTTGAGCGGCAATTGTGATGCTGAGGCTGGCGCTGGCTGTGGCCTGCGGGTTTTCTGAGTCGGCAACCTCGACGGTAAAGGTCGACTTGCCGGTTGCGGTCGGCGTTCCGGAGAGCGCGCCGGTGCTGGGGTTAATGGAGAGCCAGGACGGATTGCCGCTGAGGCTCCAGGTGTAGGGTGTCAGTCCGCCTGTGGCGGCGACGGTGGCGCTGTAGGCCGCGCCGACACTCGCGGCCGGCAGCGACGTCGTTGTGATGGCGAGCGCACCGTTGACGGTGATGCTCAGGTTCGCCGTTGCCGTATCCGCGGCCGAGTCGGTCACTTTGACCGTAAAGTTGGAGGTTCCCGTCGCGGTGGGAGTGCCGGTGATGGCGCCGGTGCCGGCGTTCAAAGTCAAGTTGGCCGGCAGTGCGCCAGCGGTGATGGCCCAGTTGGTATAGGGCGGAGTGCCGCCACTGGCTTGCAGAGTCTGGCTGTACGCTTGGCCTTTGACTCCGTCGACGAGCGACGTGGTGGCAACGCTCAGCGGCGCCAGGGCGACCGTGATGCTCAGAGCGGCGCTGCTGGTCTTTGCCGTCGGCGTCTGCGAGTCGGTGACGGTGACGGTGAAATGTGAAGTGCCGGTGCCTCCGGTGGGAGTGCCTGAGATCACGCCCGCACTGCTCAAAGTCAAGCCGGGGGGCAAACTTCCCCCCGTAAGGCTCCATTGGTAGGATGGGACACCACCGGTGGCCTGTAGCGTTTGGCTATATGCCACGCCCAGCCCCGCGCCGGGCAAGGACGCAGTCGTGACGCTCAGTGCCACCAGGGGCGGGTCGACGGTGATGGTGAGGGTTTGGGTAGCGGAATTGCCCGCCGCATCGGTGACTTTGAAGGTAAACGAGCCGGAGCCTCCACCAGTCGGCGTGCCGCTGATCAGGCCCGTGCTGGCGTTCAAAGTCAATCCCGCAGGCAGGGTTGGGGTGACGGTCCATAGGAACGGACCGGTTCCGCCAGTCTCGCCTGGGGTTGCGCTGTAGGCGGTGCCTGCATGCGCTGTTGGCAACGGAGTGCTGGCGATTGCGGGCAGCGGGTTTACCTTGATCTGCACACTGGCCGACTTGGTCGTATCGGTGATCGAGGTTGCCGTCACCGTTGCCGTGAAAGCGCTAGTTACAGTGGCCGGTGCGTTGTAAGTGACTGCGGTCGTCGATTGGCCGCTCAGCGTGCCCTGCGAACCGCTCGTGCCCGAAACGCTCCACGTCACGCCGGCGTTTTTCGAGTCGTTCGTGACCGATGCGGTGAGCGAAACCGTCTGACCTTGATCGATGGCATTGCCGGCAACGCTGGACGTCACACTCACGCCGATGGGTTGAGCCGAACTGCCGCTGCTGCATCCTGACAGACCCAGCGTAAGAAGAGCGATCAATCCTGAAAGCAGAACCACTGCCGCTGCACGCTTCACAAATGCCCTCTCAAGCGCGGGAGTTCAGACTTTCTCCCGTTTCTTCCCTTTATCTTCTGTGGCAGGTTGCTGAAAAACTCGGGTTTCGCATCAATCACGAGTTTTTCCGCAGCCTGCTGCAGCCAATCATGGAGGCTGCCATGAGGTTACCTCAAGTTACTGAAGTACTTCTTTTCGATGTCCATTCTCGCAAGAACGCGCAGCCCCGATCTGGTGAACCGGTCGAGACGATCGCCAGAACCGTATCCTTCAGTTCGTGGAAAAGGGCGCTTTTAGAGCAGACCCCTAGCCGGGTCTCACTTCACCACACTTTCAAGCAGTGTTTGCAACCCCCGCCAGGCAATCTGCACGCCGATGCACAAGAGAATAAACGCGATCACGCGCAAGATCCCGTGAACCGTTTGTGGCGATATTTTCTGGGTGATGCTCGGCGCGAAGCGGTAGCTGAGAAATATGGTGGAGCTCAGGGCAATGACAGCGAGGAAGATGCCGATGTGACCAAGAACGTCCTCGAGAGATTTCGTCCTTGAGGCGTGAGCGCTCAGTGTGAGCATGACCACAATGGTGCCAGGGCCGGCCGTCACCGGAAAGGTGAAGGGATAAAAGATCTTCGAGTCCAGAGAATCGAGTTCCGCCTCGGCGGCGGAAGCCTCCTCGGTGCTGGCGGGGGCATCTTTCTCGTTCAACAGCCCCCACCCCATGGCGGCAAGGACAAAACCGCCGGCCACCTGGACAACGGGAAGAGAAATACCGAAGAAGTTCAGTAAAGTCGCGCCCACGAGCTCCACGGCGATCAGGAGGAGCGTAGTGCTAATGGCAATTCTGCGAGCGAGGTTGTGGAACACCTTCTTCGGCGCAGTTCCAACCAGCCCCAGAAGCACCAGCGCCGAACCCAGAGGATTGACCACAGGCAGGAGCGCACTGAACGCCAGCCCGAAATACTTCAGAACGATGAGCATGTTAGAAACGAACATTTAACGGCCGGTATTCCCAGATCGTGCTCAGTGCAAGGAGGCACCTACTTGAGATGCACTGCTGCCTCCGAACGCTTCGGGACGGCCGACATCTCGCCGCGCGTTCTTCGCGTCAACGGTGCTGGCATTGCGTACTTGGGCTTGATCTGGTGGCATCCGCTGTCGCAATAGACGCCGCCAGCGGCAGACTCGGGAGCGGGCATGGGAGAATTCACCGCGATTTCCCGGTCGGCTTCCAGTTGGCTCTCGACGCTGGCAATCAGTTTTTCGTTCTCCGCCGCCGTCAGCCACCTTTTCTTCTGCACCAGATAGGCTTCGAGGCGCGCAATTGGATCGCGCCGCCTCCAATAGTCAAACAGCGGCTTCGGAACATACTCGGCCGCATCGTGAATGGCGTGGCCTTTCATGCGCATCATTTTCGCTTCGATCAGCGTCGGCCCTTCGCCGCGCCGCGCTCGCTCGCAGGCTTCGTGGCAGGCATCATAGACCTGGCAGGCGTCGGTGCCGTCGACGATCACGCCGGGGATGCCGTAGGCGATGGCGCGCTCTGCCAGATCCTTGACCCGGAACTGCATGTCGGCGGGCGTGGAGTATCCCCAAAGATTATTTTCGACGATGAGCACGAGGCCAAGATTCTGGACGGCGGCGAAATTCAGGCCTTCGTAGGTTACGCCGGTGGATTGGCCGCCATCGCCGATGTAGGTCATGGTCGCGATATGCTTGCCCTGAAGGCGGGCACCGAGCGCCACGCCGGCCATCACCGGGATCAGATCGCCCAGAGTGGAAATCGGCGAGACCACGTTGCGGTTTTCGATATCGCCGAAGTGCGAGGAGGCGTCGCGGCCTTTGGTCGGCGATCCGGACTTCGCCATGTACTGCATCATGATGTCGGCGGGCGAGAAGCCGCGTACCAGTAGCGCTCCCTGATTGCGAATCATCGGGCCGAGCCAATCATCTTTATGCAGAGCGTAGGCGGACGCGCACGAGCAAGCTTCTTGGCCGAGCCCAAAGTAAACGCCGCCGACCACCTGCCCTTGCTTGTAGAGATTCTCGAGCGCCGTTTCCATGCGGCGGTTGAGCAGCATCCAGCGATAGATCTCGATGCACTGCGCGCGGCTCAGGTATTTCGACTCGCGAATCGGCGGCGCGGGCAGCGAGAGATCCCCGCTCTCCACTTCATAGCGAACTTCGCCGCCGACACGAACCTGGCGCAGAGTGAAGCTGGGCTTTTCCAGTCGATAGTCGCGGATGGTGTAGGTGCGGAGATCGCTGTTCGCTGTTCGCTTTTGGCGATTCGCTTTTGGCTTTTGGCTCTTGGCTTGGGCAAGGGAGCTTGGTTTCGCAGGGCTTGCTTTGGTCGTGCGAGCGCTTTTCTTCTTCGCCATGATCGATCCGCAAACATGCTAGCGCAAAGAGTGGGCCGGCGTCTCTTGAAGAGAATCGTTCAGGCGAGAAACAAATCGTCTTCGCCGCGAAGTTCGCCATGCAGGTGCCGCAACTCCGCCGGGGCTTTCATCGGGACTCCCAAGCTGTGGCCGAGCAGCGCATCGATCGAATCGACCCACAGCATCTGGCTTCCGAAGGCGCCGCCAAAGTTGCGCGACACCGATCGCGCCACTTCGTTCAAGTCGAGTTCCCGTCGCAGCTCATTCTGCATAGAAGTCACCGGTTTCGCCGCGATTCCGCAGGGTACGATCAGGTTGAAGTAGCTGAGATCCGTATTCACGTTCAAGGCGAAGCCGTGCGAAGTGACTGAGCGGGAGATGTGTACTCCGATAGCGGCGATTTTTGCTTCGGTCTCCGCGACTGTCCAAGCCCCAGTAAGCCCCGTCACGCGTCGAGTCGGGATTCCGAAATCGCCGCAGGTGCG